>OLOM01000196.1_pt1 | contig 47262 bp, 39 predicted proteins | sample 1672531 | NCBI WGS metagenome assembly OLOM01 (sample SAMEA3136696, study PRJEB25190) | human gut metagenome | reverse complement strand
CTTAAATAAATTTTTCTGCACTATTTTGTATTTACACAAAACTTGAAGAATACTCAGCCAATCGCTTATGGGACTTTATTTCAAATTGTACGGTTTTCACAGTTGCTGATAATTTTTTCAATTATGTGAATTCGTTATTTAATGATTCATTTGTACAAGAATTTCGTGATATTTGGAATGATTCTACCGATTATTATAAACAAATATACGAAGATACTCATTTTTAATTTTGAAACCTAACAGTAGTATTTAATTCCTCAAAACGAAAGAGGCAGGTCTTTTTTTGACCTGCCTCTGTTATTTCTTCATCCGGAAAGAATTTATTTCTCATATTTCATAGCTCCTCTCAAAGTGAATTGTTTTCAACGCCCTATCTGTCGTAAATACAATCTGATGTGTAGGATATTTGAATTTTACCAATACCCAAAATGCTTCTCTTGTAATTTTGCCGTCGATGAAATCTTCTATATAGTCCCATATAGTATCATCAGCCATCGGACCTCCAACTATATCATGCTCATGTTCTATGCCTTTTCTGCAGTCAATTACAAAATCAAGCCATTCTTCTGTCATATTGTCAAACTTCAAAATATTCAAATTCTTATCTTCCACATATGAATATACATTGACTATATGTTGTTTTCCTCTTGTTGCCGCCCACCTTTTTGCTTGTTTTTCAATATTGGTACAATAAAATCCGTACCCAAAGTCCTTGTAAAATCCACTTGTTGATATTTTAGGATTTTCTATTTTAAATGCACTTCCGTTATATAATTTCATGTATTCATCTCTTTCAATATCTAATAATGTTTGTTATATCATCAATAAAGCAATATCATATAATCACATAACCCCAACAGTTTTTAATTCTGATTCGTTTCAGTTTACCGTCTTTCATAAAACCTACTAATATTCTTGTTGCGGTAGCAGATGAGACGCCCAGCAATTTTTGAACATCACTGTTCAAAATATACTCATGTGTTTCGAGGTAATCATTAATTTTATTCCACCTCAAATCACTTTTTGATGATATATTTTTCGGCTTATCATTTATGCTTTCCTGCAACGCTTGTTTAATAACAGACAGCATAAATTCAATAAATACTGTTGAATTACCGTTATTGTTGGAAACGTTGATAGCATTGTAATATTCACTCTGATTATCATGAATTATAGATTCTATCGGCAACCATGCAAATATAGGATTCCATTTCGAAAGCAACAACGTATGCCACAACCTCCCCATACGACCGTTACCGTCTGCAAACGGATGTATAAGCTCAAATTCATAATGAAATACGCAGCTTTTAATCAACAAATGAATTTCACTTTTTTCCGTCCATTCAAGTAATTCTTGAACAAGCTTAGGTACATATTGTGGCAAAGTTCCGAAATGAAGTATATTACCCTCACTGTCAGCCACTCCGACAGGACGCGAACGAAATTCTCCCGCCTCGTTAAGAAGTCCTCGTTCCATGACACTATGAGCTTTTAAAAGGTCATCTATCGAGTACGGATTCAACTTATCCATATTATCATAAATTTCATAAGCATTCTGTACTTCCGCAATATCCTTTGGCGGTGCAATAACACGTTTGCCCGATAAAACAGCAGTGACTTGTTCTATGTCAAGCGTATTTTGTTCTATCGCAAGTGATGAATATATTGTTTGTATTCTGTTTGTTCGTCGCAGTGTAGGATTCATTGATATTTTATCCGTAACACTCACTCTGCCTACAAGCTCCGCAATCTCTATTACATCTGCCATGATACGCTCGTTTATTTCAAACGGCGGTTGTTTGTTTGTCAATGCTCTCACCTCTTGATTTGATTATATCATTCCATCAATCAAAAATCAAGCCATCAATCATTCAATTGATTAATGACTTGATTAATCGCCATATATAAAACCATCGTTTTTGAAACATTTTGAAATTGTATCATAAACCCATCTCAAAACCTTTAATTCCGTATCAAAACTCATCTCAAAATCAATATCTCAAAAACCTACCTTTATGAAAATATCATACCCATTTTTACTTTTTTAAATGTCGATATAAAGTAGCACGTTTCACTCCGGTAAGTTCTTCAATTTCGGACATGGTATATTCCTTTGTATCGTACAGTCGTTTTGCCTTTTCAATCAATTCACTGCTTATCGGTGGTCTGCCGCCTTTTCGTCCTCTCGCACGAGCGGCGGAAAGTCCTTCTCTTGTTCTGTCTGCAATACAGTCACGTTCAAATTGACTTATTGCACTTATCAATGTAAACAATAGCTTACCCGTAGCAGTCGTCGTATCTATATTTTCTTTAAGCGAAACAAGATTGACTTTCTTCTTATTGAATAACTCCATGAGTTCAATCAAATCTTTCGTCGAACGACCTAACCTTGAAAGTGATTCTATAACAACCGTATCTCCCTCCGATAATCTGTCGAGCATTTTTTCAAGCTCCGGACGATTACGCTTCGTTCCGGTCATCTTCTCGCTGTATATCTGATTAACACCATACTCCGATAACATATCAATCTGTCTGTCAAGTACCTGCTCCTCCGTAGATACTCTTGCATATCCAAATTTGTAATTCTTCATAACTTCGCCTCCAATAAAAAAATCCCTGTCAAGTGTATCTTGACAGGGAAAATTATTTAATTTTAAGATAATCATAATATTTTTTTACAATACTGACTTCAGACCATTCCACATTTCGCATAACATCCAGATCATATATTTTCGCCTCTTTTATAGAAGCCATAATAGGTGATTGAGTTGCTATTATAAACTGTACTCCGTGCAAATATGCAAAATTTTCAATTTGCTTTATCAGTTCAATCTCGTTATCAATGGATAATCCTAATTCCGGCGCATCTAAAATGCACAAGTTAAAATCTCCATAATCATGTTTATACTTCAATATCCCTTCAAATGTTGATATTTCTTCTGAATCATAATATTTCCCATATACTGTTTTTTCAAGCAAATCATCACTTCTTTCAATAAGTGTACTGATTGGCAACAATGGTTGTTCGTTTTCATCAGAATCAAATACAGCATGTATTTGACCTGTATTAAATACCTTTTCCATATCACTCCATTCATTATATTCTTCATCGCTTGAGCTAGATGTTATATGATTAGACAAAAAATCCCAATACCATTGAATATGTTGTTCATATCCATTAATTAATCTATTATATTCCATTTTATATTCTTTGCTATCCTCATCATATGGAATCGGATTTTTTTCTAAAAATTTTTTAAAGTTATTACTTTCAAAATTATCGTCAAAATACTCATTAAATAGATTTTGAAAAATAAAATTAAGTAACATAGTTTTGCCACTGGCATTACTGCCACAAAATACTGTAATCGGAGCAAATTCTATATCACCTATAAATTTACCTGCTATTTTTACATTCGCACTAAATAATCTTAAATATCGCATTCTTTCTTCCTCAATAACTCATACAATTCTTCTATAAAAGTTTCTCTGCTAATTTCAAGTGCATAATTAACATAACCTCGTAATTGTTCAAGAGTCTTACCTGTAAATCTGTTGTAATCGTCAATGCCATACTTTTTGATGTAATACAATTCTTGACGTAATTCATGTCGCTTTTCTTTTGTCAATCGGCAATTTTGATTGACTAATACACCCAAAACAACCTGTCTTTGATAATTTCTCATTATTTTTAATTTGCTATAATTCAATTTAAACCCGTAATAATCTCTTAAAGCCCATACCACATAAGACCTTAATGCTTTAATATCAAAATTACCGGAGAAAATCAAATCATCGGCATATCGGCTGTATTCTATGTTGTGTTTTTCGCAATAATTATATAATCGACGATCAAGAATTCTACATACAAAATTAGATATAATAGGTGATGTAACCGCACCTTGCGGCAGATGCCCGTTTAATGTACATATATCTGCTATAATTTCCGCAGTTCTTCTATTCATTCTAAAAGCATATAAAAATGAATCTACTATCAATTCATATGTAACAGAATCAAAAAAGTTTTTTACATCCATCTTCACAACAATATTCTGTCCTACATGTTTTTCTATACATTGATGCATGCTTATATTTGGCATATAAGCATATGCACACTTATGAATGAGGTAACTCTTAGGATAAAAAATTTCCTTATAGAAAATTTTCTGTAATTGTTTTAATTCCGATAATGGTTGTGCTATATGACGTTTTCTGCCATTCTTTTTTGGAATATCAAAAATTTGATAAAATTTCTCTTTATTTTTCGAAATCCTATCAATTTCATCGTGGTAATATTCTACTATGTCATCATAAATTATTTCCATACAAACCTCTATAAACATATACATAAAATCTGATTGATACCTTATATCCGAAGAAATTTGCTTGATTTTATGAATCGTATTTTGATAAATATAATTTATTGGGATACGATGAGTGAAATCTGCAAAGTTCTTTTTCTGCTCATCAATTCTATTAGACAGGACGACTCATCCGTCAGCTGCACCGTAGCATAATGCAATACTATCAATCATTTTTATGTATATATTTTACCAATTATAAATATCGTTCCAAACTATAATGAAATTTGTGATTGGGGCATGAATTAATTCCATTTTTTCTGGCATGTTTTTTTACACACAAAGCTAATGTTTTAATTGCTTCATTGTCAACTTCCATAGTTTCGGGCGAATTTCTATATCCTTTTGAGGTAACGAAACCGGTTCCTCCGTCACAATATTCACATGTCGCACATATTTTTGAGTTGCTCTTTCCCAATTTTATTATTCTACCCATAATAATCAACCTCTTTTATAAGCACATTTTTCTATAATTTCGTCTTTTATACTGTTATACAATTGTTTATCGTCGAAAAGATTGAAATATATGTCACTCCTCATATCAGCTATCATTTTAAGAAAATCTTTTTTTACTGTTGCAACACCAATACCTAATGCTTTTATCATTTTTAAAGTTCCCAAAAGGCTGGTATCATCTCCATCAGCCTCTTCCAACAAGTGGACTGCTCTAACTTTCTTTTCAAAATATTCATCCGTATAAGTTTCTCCAATCTCCTCTATTTTTGACCCTACAATGTCTAAACATATATCTACTAATGTTTCTTCATCCATCAAATCAATACTTTTAGCTATTTGAGAATAACTGTTATATATCTTTTTCATAGGCTCTAAATGTTTTGGAATTATATTTTCAGAATTCTTTTTAACATCATTGATATACTTATCAGTAACATCATCCATATTGCTAAATATATCATCCATTTCCGAATCATCATTATTTATAACGGATTTACCAAACATTTTACCTAGACCGATAATACTAAAGTTATCATTTATAAAATTTGCAAAATAAGATATAATTTGACAAACTGCATATTCTACTTGTGAAACAACATCTTCTGCTACCTTATCTGCCATGATTGAAATAACATCTTGCCATAACAAATTAAATACACCGTCAATAACTTTTTCTCGTCCGCTTTTCTTTATAGTAGTACCACCTCTTTTGGTTTTATCTATACTTGTGATTCTATATATACAAAGTGTTTTTGAAATTTTTTCCTTTAAACACCTCTCACGTTCTTCTAACTTATCATCATCCATATTATCACAATGTGTCAATATTACATGTATCGGTTGGTCAGCGGCTTTTTGTAATTCTTTTAGAGTTTTTTCTTCGTAACTTTCAATTTTCTTTTGAGCGGATATACAATAAAATATAGTATGGTATCTTTCTGTAAAATCAAGCCGACTTTTTTCTTCTAATTCTTTTACAATCTGTTGGGTCCAATTATCAGCGTCTTTAACCTCAAGTCCCTTTGAATCATATAATTCAATAGATGTATCCGGCCATTCATTCAAAACGTATTTTGTTAATTCTTGTGTACAAGGTCTGCCTGCACCTGCCGCAGCAACGTCTTTACCCAAGAAATAATTAATAAATGAAGATTTTCCTACGCCTGTCTTTCCTAACAATAATATTCTTACTACATTCGCCATTTATCTTCACTCTCCCATATTATCCTTATTTTTTAAATAGCTCTCAAACATTGTTTTAACAATATCAAAATCAAAAAGCTTAGACCAATTTACTTCTTTACCATTCATAATATCTTTGCAAGCATTATAGCATATTGTAGATGTTGCATAACCCAAAGCCGATGTAATAGTACTCGCAACAGTTGCATTTATTGCACCTCCAATGATTGTTCCCGCCGCAGGTATGAGCTTTAATAGTCCACCTGCAATAGATTTACCTAAATTGCTTATCACAAGACTGGCAACAACCTCTTTAGATATATGTGCAAATTCATAAATTCCGTATACATTTATAATCGCTACTGTCATTGCAAGTTGGTCCGGAACCAATAATGCTGCATCAGCAAATGGAATAGGGGTTGCACCTATTACTGCTGCTGCCGCTGCGGCGGCTATAATTATCTTTTTTGCCTCTGCTTTCTTTAATTCCAAATTATTCATTTGAGATGCTATATAGTTTGCTCTTAAATCATCAGAATCTAATGATTTTACAGACCATTCATTTAATTTATTCAAATCCAACGGTAATTCAGGAAGATTTGATACTTCAAATGTCTGTAAACCCTCAATATTCATTCCGTCGATTATTTGTTTAAATTCTTTGCCTGTTGTGCCATCTTCGTCATCTTCGTCGCATTTTGTGAACACTACTGCCAATCTGCCCCTTGTGCTGTCAAACTTACATAGAGCTTTTATAAGTTCCTCATCCAGAGGTTCTACTCTCTCCTCAGAAACCGGAATACAGTACCATATAATATGAACTTTTTGTCCTTGCTTTTCTATTTCTTTTATATAGTCCTCGACTTTTTTCACAAAGCTTTTCATTGCTTCATCCGAAGTATTTGCATCGTCGTTTATTTCATAACCTTTACTGTCAATAAGATTTACTCTTACATCATTATCTTTTCCTTCATATAAGGTAAATTCTTGCGTTTCAGGTGTAAGGTCGGATACTTTGGCAATAGGCTTGCCAAAAATAGCATTAATAAGCGAACTTTTACCGACGCCTGTTCTTCCCAAAATCATAATATTAGGAAATATTTCGTGCTTTTCTTGATATTTGCTCCATTGTTCTTCAAATTCTTGTCTAAAATCCATTTCATTCTTCATATTGTACCTCCATTAATTCATTGAAAAAAAGTATAGGTTTTGCAAAAGAAATGAAATGTAATAATCGCACAAAAACTATGACGATTATTGACAAAAACCGTCAAATATGCTATGATTGTTTTATAAAAATGAAACAAATTTTTACTGATTGCAAAACCTATACATTTTGCAAAAAATCATGGTCATTTGCAAATCTGTAAAATGCCCAAATAGAGATACCACATTTGTCAGCCGCAGCTTGGGCTGATATTTTTTTGTCTTTCCACAACTTATACATTTCATCGAAATTATCAGGTTTCGGAATTGGCGGTCTGCCGAATTTTACACCTCTCTTTTTTGCGGCGGCAATGCCCTCGGCTTGCCTTTGACGTATATTCATTCTTTCGTTTTCCGCCATGAACGACAGCAGCTGCAACACCAAATCGGCTATAAATGTACCAAGCAAGTCTTTACTTCGAGTTGTATCAAGCAATGGCATATCAAGCACAACTATATCCGCATTCCTTTTATGTGTTATAATTCGCCACTCCTCTTGAATTTCTCTGTAATTTCTGCCAAGTCGGTCGATACTTTTCACCACAAGCACATCACCCTTTTTCAGTCGTTTGAGCATTTTCATATACGACGGTCTATGAAAATCCTTACCGCTCTGCTTATCTATGTAAATACGCTGTTCCTCCACTCCATACTTAATCAGCTCCTGTATTTGCCTGTCCTCGTTCTGATTTATCGTTGATACTCTCGCATATCCTATTAAAATCATAATCATCTCCTTCTTTTCGTCAAATACACTACACTCTGATTATATCAAAAAAAATCGAAAGGTAGATTGCTCTACCTTTCATTTCTTTTGTCGTTGTAGTCATTGAGCAGCGTTGTTATACATATTTCGACCAAGCCGAAAAGCAGCTGTTCAATATACTTGTTGTTTGGTGTTACACTTCCAAGAAATCATCTGCGTACAACATTTCCTCCACCTCCTCCGGCGTAAAGCCGTTATTTAGCAAACAGTCGATTTCATCGCTGTCATACCCGTAATACTGTGCGACGCTTTTTATGTCGTCTACATACTCGTTGGCATTTGAATATTCAAACCCCTTTCGCCAATCGTAACCGTAACTTCCGCATTCGTCAAAGTCAAACTTATTTTTCTGTATCTTACCTTTATTCGATATTTTAAATATTTCTCCCTCTTGTATTTCAATATCCTCATAATCTCCACGTTTCAAGTCGTGAAACAATTCCGTATCAACAAGTGCTTTCCAAAGTATCGATATTGTTGACGCATACACATATACTTGCTTTTTCTTGAAATGCAATACCGATATTGGACTGTCGCCTTTTACTATGTAAAGATTATCATTTGAATCAAGCACCGAAAATGAAAAACTACCCTCAACATTTTCAGCCATATATTTAAGGCTCTTAAAATCAAACTTCTTTTGTGATTCGATTAATTGCACCGCAATGTAACTGTCTGTATCAATAATTGTTGACGGCAGTCTTAGTTCACGTCTTAGTTTTTTGTCATTACAAATTATGCCGTTATGTGCAAGTGCAAATTCTACGTCGCCACACATACCTTTAAACGGATGGTTATTGCCGTTGAAGTTTAGTGTCCCTTGTGTAGCATGACGAGTATGTCCCATTACTGCAGCTGTATTTTTAGGGACACTAAAACTCATTTCATATGCACTCTTACTTTTCTTGAACACGGTAAGTTTACCGTTCTTGTTATATGCAATTCCCGTTGCGTCTGTACCCCTTACCGCACTTTCAACGGCAAGTGCTTCTGTTATTTCCGCCATGTCTTTTACCTTATTCCCGTATGACAGCACACCATACAATCCACACATATCTTACTCCTCCAATCCTCTTATCTTCAAGTATTCCTTTAGTTCCGCTTTATCGCCCGATACCGTTTTCACAAACTCTTTCCATGTCATTGTCTGAAATTCTTCGTCCGTCAGATTTATCGCCATTTCACAAAGCAAATCCACAAACTGCAACGTAGCCATAAAGGTTTTGTACCTTAAAGTACCTCTGAATATTCTCAGTTCCACGGTAAATGTATTTGTAAGATTAACTGCCGTATATCGTCCAAGTCCAGATGTTTTTGCACCTTTGAGGCTTTCCTTAGGATTATCCATACTGCAACCGTATCTTGACGCCCACCTGTCCGCTTGAGTTTCGGTACGGCGAGAAAATCTCAATATCTTATCTCAAAACTTCTCAAAAAAGTACACAATCCTTGCAATAGTATTTTCTTGCTCCTCCACACTTTCGCCGAGTGCGGCTCTGTTTATATGCACGTGCAATCCACACGTTCCGCTGTTGTGACTGTAATATCCCATTTCAAGTGCTTCATCTAAAATCTTTTTCCAAGGGATTGTTTTTGTGTGATATTCCAAAGTCGCAGGATGGCTTACAATTTCAAAACCATCATCAAGTGAACCGTCATGTTTGCAATAAATATGCTCATTTATTTTATTACCTATATTCAAAATTCTCTCGGCATTATCGTCATATTCACCGCCTTCATCTATTTCAATCTCTATGCCGTAATGCGGTTGTCCGTTGCCATAAAATATCGGATCCGGTTTGTAGTAGTAGTCGTGTATTATGGAATCGTTTATTTCGTCATAACAGTTTTGGCAATACGGTTCATCATTGTGATAACATACATCATCTCGGCAAACATCATCACCGCATTCAGTGCAGGTTTCGTATAGATTGTCGTAGCAATCTTGGCAATACTCGCCGTTCCTCGAATCATCACGCCATATACTTCTGCCGCAATGGCTGCACTCCGTTACTCGCTGATTAAAACAGTCAATACATAATATCGTTCCGTCAAACCTTATTGCATTTTGGGAGCTTATTTCTTCTCCGCATAAATCGCATCGTACATTTTTATTTTCTTCACTCATTTTCTTTTCCTCCGTCAATATTCGTAATTAAATAGCATTGTTGAATGTGTCACATCATCTATGACAAAAATCTTTGCACACAAAAAAGGAGTACCTGTTTCAAACAGATACTCCTTCTTGTATTCCGGTTGTTCTTGTGAATGAACAATCTTCTGTTTCCCGTTTTCTTCCGATAAGTCGAATACTTGTAAATGGTCCTTTGGTTCGTCCATGGTGTCAATCATATCCCACATTATCACTTGTAACAATAGCGGTACTTTCTCCGCAATCCCACTTGTAACAAATCTTTTTCCACTAAACATCTCTATCCTCCTTTTCAATTTATTTAGTCTGTGACTATTCACATATATACTATATATTTATAACTTCGGAAAAGCCAAAATAAAAAAACTGCGATATATTACTTTTATCAGTAATTATATCGCAGTTTATGATATTGCAAATATGAGTTACTACGGTAATCATATTCTACCGTTATTTTTACGCATTTAACACTTTCTCAAATTCTGTTGAACAGCCGTATCCCATAGTTGTTCCTATCTTGTATCCGCATTGTAAATCAATATCTAAACTTTTCAACAGAAACAATGGACTATGTATTCCTCCCTTTTGCTGTATTCCTAATTGATTCACACCATTGCACCAACTGTCCAGCAATTTATTAACATTATTTATGCTATTACTAATTTTTTTATATAATTCATAAAATAGTATATCTCGATATGATGCATTGATTTTACTTAACAAAAATTCATGAATATGAATCATTTCATGTAATATTACATAATCCCTATCTGTATAATTAGGCGAAATAGTAAGACTCATTTCTTTACTGTCAAAACAAGCCATATAATCCTTACCCAATGATTTTATTTTACATATAATCATATCATAAGAAAAAGATTGTAATTCAGGTATTGGTATATAATCTGTAACTTCTCTATCTGAATTACCGTCCTTTGATTTACATTCTAAACATTTGCCAACTATACTATCCGGCTCAAACATCATGTCTGAAAAGAATCTCTCTCCAAAATCATACATTCTGCTATTCACATCATCTTCTTCCGGCGAAGCAGTATCAACAGTTTTTTCGCTAAACGGTGAATAATACTCTTCTCCTCTTTTCTTCCATGTATAAAAATCATTCTCTAATTCTTTATCCATATTAAGTAATCTCCTTGATACAAAAAATTAAATAATATCATAACAATAACTTTCCTGACGGTATGTATTCATTATACTATACTTCCATGACATTATCTGTCCATAGCTCACATTGTGTCATAACGGTTTGCACGGCATCCTCCATACCTTCCGGTGGATATTTATGTTTCTTCAATAGTTTTTTTATATGCATACGCATTTTTGCTCTTGCAGACTTTCGTTGTTGCCAATCAATCGTTTTATTTTTACGTAGTGTCTCAGTTAATTCTTTTGTAATAGCAATTAGTTCTTCATTTTCATAGAAATCTTTAATTGCTCGTGGCTTTGTAAGTGCATCATAAAAAGCAAGCTCATCGGCTGTCAATCCAAGTTCTTTACCCTCTTTATTTGCCGCTGCAATCTGTTTTGCAAGATTTAGCATTTCTTCAATAACTTCTTCATTTGTAAGCATTCCATTTAAATATGCGTTCAAAGAGCGTTTCATAATCTCACTAAATTTTTCTGATTTAACCACATTAGTTCTTCTATATACTGATACCTGCTCTGAAATCAATTTTTTCAAAACCTCTACCGCCAAATTTTTCTCTTTCATATTTGCGACTTCTTGAAGGAATTTCGAATCGAATAAAGAAAATTCTTCTTTCACATCTGAAAATAGATTTATAACTCCATCACTTTTAATACTTTGCTTTAAAAGTTCATTTATTCTTGCATTCATTTCAGGTAAAGATATTTTCTTGTCCACACCCGTATTAGTTAATCTCATAGTCAATACTCTTACAGATTCAAAGAAAGCTGCCTCAAATCTCATAGTTTCATCGACCATTGATGAACAAAGCGATAATGACTGATGAAGCATTAAAGCTTCTTTTAAAAATGTATCTTTTTCATCTGTTTTTTCTCTGTCTATGATAAAGTTTACCGCACCGCTTATCGTTTTAGCTCGTTCAAGGTCGGTACCGGTCATAAACTTGGAATAGTCATAACCATAAAACAAATCTTTGCATACAGAAAGTTTTTCAAGAAACTTAGGATATGCAACTTTCGCAACATCGGTATCACCATAGTTTTTCTTATCACGAGTAGTATAGTCATTCATCGCTTGTTTAAGTGCAGAGGCAATACCCACATAATCAACTACTAATCCACCCTCTTTATCTCTAAAAACACGATTTACACGAGCTATTGCCTGCATCAAATTGTGTCCCGACATAGGCTTATAAACATACATTGTAGCAAGAGAAGGTACATCAAAGCCTGTAAGCCACATATCTACAACAATAGCAATTTTTAATGGACTATTATTATCTTTAAACTTTTTAGCCAATTCATCTTTATGATGTTTATTTCCGATAATCTCTCTCCATTCTTCCGGATCATCGTTTCCAGATGTCATAACTACTGCAACTTTTTCCGTCCAATTAGGGCGAAGTTCTAATATTTTTTTATAAATTTTCATTGCTATTGGTCTTGAGTAAGCAACAATCATAGCTTTTCCTGTAAGTAAATTTTGACGATTATTTTCATAATGGTCTAATATATCACTGACAAGAGAATTAATAGTTTGGTCATTACCAAGAACTGCTTCCATTCGACCAAGTTCTTTTTTACTTTTTTCAATAACCTCAGGATCAGCATTTGCCGCCATTATGTCATATTCTTCATCAATTTTGCTTAAAGTTTTTTCATCAAGATTAAGTTTAATAACTCGGCTTTCGTAATAAACAGGTCTTGTAGCACCATCTTCCACAGCCTGAGTCATATCATAAATATCTATGTAATCACCAAAAACTTCGCGAGTGCTTCTATCTGCAGAAGAAATCGGCGTACCTGTAAATCCGATGTACGTTGCATTTGGTAGACTATTACGAATAATACGTGCTGTTCCAACCACACGTTTCGCAACATCTTCGCCTTTTTCATTCTTAGTGATTTTAATTTTTTCAGCTAGTCCATATTGTCCACGATGTGCCTCGTCAGCCATAACAACTATATTTCTTCTATCTGAAAGACAATCAAAAGATTCTTCGAATTTCTGCATAGTCGTAAATATGATACCATTGGCTTGTCTGCCGTCTAAAAGCGTTTTTAAGTGATTACGGCTTTCTGCTTGTATCGGTTCTTGCCTCAAAAAATCCTTGCACTTTGCAAATTGACCGTAAAGCTGATTATCAAGGTCATTTCTGTCGGTAAGCACAACTATTGTAGGGCTCTCCAATGCTTCTTGAAGTAAATGAGCATAAAAGACCATAGATAATGATTTTCCACTACCTTGAGTATGCCAAAACACACCACCCTTACCATCAGTAACAGTAGCATTTTTAGTCGATACAATAGCTTTTCTGACTGCAAAATATTGATGGTATCCTGCAAGAATTTTAAAACGATTTACACCTTCATTTGAGAAGCATATAAAATTCTTTATTATATCCAACAATCTTTCTTTTTGAAACATACCTTCAAAAAATGTATCAAACTGAGCATACTGTGTATTTTCGTAATTCCCGTCTTTTGTTTTCCATTCCATAAAACGATCCTCACCCGATGTAATCGTACCGGCTTTAGAAGTTAGCTGGTCACTCATGACACATATCGCATTATATATAAACATAGATGGAATTTCACGCATATAATTTCTTAATTGTCTGTACGCATCGGACGCATCTGTTTCCTCTCGTGAAGGAGATTTAAGTTCTACTAAAACAACCGGAATACCGTTTAAAAATAAAATTATATCCGGTCTTTTATTGCTGTTTTCAATAAATGTCCATTGATTAGCAATAATAAAAGAGTTGTTATCAGGATTTTTGTAGTCCACAAGATATACAATGGATGAATGTTCTTCACCATCCACAAAATATCTGACAGGAATACCATTTTGCAAATAATCCATAAAGACAGAATTTTTCTGAACAAGCTCTCCATTTTCAAAATTTTTGAGTTTGTACATTGCATCTTGAATAGCATCAGAAGGCAAATTTCTATTCAGACTATACAGTGATTCTTCTAATATCGAATCATATATCGGACTATAAAAATCTCTCTCAATATCCGGTCCATATATATATTCATATCCTAATTTATCTCTGAATAATTCTATTACAGAATTTTCATAATCAGCTTCAGTGTAATATGTAGTCAATTTAATCACCACTTCCTTCATCCGATGAACTAAATCGTTCAAATTCTTTATCCAGTAAACCCATAATTTGCTTAGCCATTTCTTTAGACTGATCCCTATCATTATATTTTTTAGAATAGTACGCCATTATACCCATTTTTATTTTACTTAATATTGAATTCTTTCTATACCAATCCACACAAAAATTTTGTTTTAGAATGTTTGTAATTTCTTCTATATCCATAGGATTAACAACATTCTCCAAAGCCTTTGGTAAATTGTTTATGATATAATTATTAAGCTTACTATCATCAAAATATATATTTTTTACATGCGTCGCAGAATTTTCTTCATACTGATTAAAATCTTCTACTGTTTTAACCTTATCACCATTAACACATCTTATATAATTTAATTGATGTTCCAATTCAGGGAATAACGTTGCTTCATTTATATTATATAAATCAAGTTCTTTAAGAATATCCTCTTTGTTTTCACTACTTATATAAAAATAAGTTTCATTAAAGCATTGGTTTAAATTTCCTTTTGATTTCGATATTATAGATTTTGATATTTCATCATTTTCATTAAAAGAAAATAAACTGGCTAATAAAAAAACTCCATTTTGTTTTTTTAATCTTTCATTTGTATATGTTGGCATCACCATATAATTACATTGTACAATCTTTATAAATTCTTTAAAATAATCTTTTGTTAACCAGCGTTCCTTTGTTTTGTTATCTATAATCCCATCATTTTGTAGTTTCTCAAGAATTTTAATTAGTGTATTCTCTTTGTTTAGATCATAACTTGCCAACGCTGATACAATTTGTATTTCACTATCAGTAGACTGTGTAGGATAGAACTTATCTGTATAATATACAACTCCGCAAGGTTTTTTTTCGATTACACCTTTCTCTGCTTGGTCATGAGATTTACAAGCAAAATACAGTGCTACTAAGGGATTAGTTGTTAAATCCAAAAGTCGAGTGCACATTCCATAATGTTGATACTTTGTCATAATATCAAACATTGTGTTAAATCCTCTAAATTCCATAGGTACTTTCTGCAAAGGAATTTGCATTAATTTATGTTCTATGCTTAACATATCATCTCGAAAAATACTGGGTTCAATATTCCAAATATCAGCCTCTTGACCTCTGAAATATAATTCTATAGATGTACCATCAGTTGATTCTTTCAATTTTTTTATATTGCTAATAAAAGAACTAACTGAATTTATTTTGATTAAATTATTTTTATTTATTTCTTTATATGCCAAAGTATCTCTCTCCTTTTTTAATAAACAATAATTTAGTGGCTTAAAGGTCGATGTCGGAGACATCAAGCTCGCCTGACATTAATTTGGGTAATAAATTATCACGAAGTTGTGATAACTTTTCGTTTTCAATTTGATTTGCCCATATTTTTTCAAAAATAGGATTTACCGTTTTTGTAAATTGAGATATAACTTCTTGTGATGGAACAAGTATTTCTGTCTTTTGAAAATCCGGTACCGTAAGCTGCTGTTGAGTTGTTCCTGTTCCCGTAATGTGAAGCTGTTTTAAGTATAGATAAAGGTATTTTGCAGAAATAATTTTTGCTTTGGGCAGAAGATTGACTAAACGTACGATTGGTACATATGGAATATGGCGCAAGCATACAAAGCCTATCGTTCCACGAGCAGATACAGTTACACTTTCTTCAGATATTTTAGGTTTGTCTGTAAACCCATAAAGCCCCTCATCGCTCAAACCATTTGAGTAAATCGGATATTTATACAAATTAGTTTTTGTTTGGGATACGTTTTTAGGTTTGTCTCCTCCGGCACTCATTATGGAAACATTACCGAGTGTTGATACCGTCCAATCACTTGGTTTTTGATTGCCAAATGGTTCAAAATGAATAAACCAAGACTTAAAAATAGCCTGAGCTTGTTGCTCTAAATTATTGTTTATTTCTTGATTTTTTTCTATTTTATCATCGATAACATCAAGAATAGAAGAAATTTTTTCTTGAACTTTTTTATTTGTCGGCACTTTAACAATAATGTTCTTCATAGTTTTACCAGATACTTCTTTGAAGGTAGTACCGCTCCCCATTCTTTCAATAATTTCTTTATTATATTTCAACAAGTAAAATAGAAAAAGAGGATCTGTATTTTCATTAGGAATAACACTCTTAAAACCTTGATTAGTACACAATTCATTTGCAGCAATAGCTACATATCCAATCGGAGCTCTTGAAGAAAAAAGTACGGCATTTTTAGGTAAAAGTTGTGTTGAACAGCTTTTCAAACCAGTTTCTGTTATATTTCTTTCTCCACGTTCAATATATCTACCACTAAATAAAGATAAATCCTTTGGCGTAATCCAAGCAATTTTCCCATCCTCATAGTTTTCCGGCTTTTTTGTTGAAGGCGTTGCACCGCCTACAACGGTTCCAATATCAGATATTTTTCTCTCGACCCATTCAGCCATAATCTTTTCCTCCCTATCCAATATATTTTCGATGAGCAATCTTAACATTGCTCTGTTTAACCATTGCGTACTGCAAGGTTGTATCTATTTTTCTGTGTCCTAAGAGCTGTTGAAGTTGCTCTATTGGCATTCCTTTATCTATTGCCATCGTTGCAAGGGTACGTCTAAACTTATGAGGATGTACCTTATGCAATCCTAATTGTTTTCCAAATTCTCTGAGTCTTGTTTCTATACCGCCGATTTGCAATCTTTTATGTGGTGCTTTTAACGATACAAACAAAGCAGGGTTATCATCTGTCCTATTTTCTAAATAGTTTTGTAAATGTATCTTTGTACGAGCATCAAAATATACTACTCGTTCTTTGCTACCCTTACCAAATACAATACATTCTCTCTCATTAAAATCAATATCATTGCGGTTCAGCAATACCATCTCGCCAACACGCATACCGGTTGATGCAAGCATATCTATAATTGCCAAATCTCTCAATTCCGTGCAATTATCTCTCATGAGTTCAAGTGCTTCATCAGAATAAGTTTCTTTGATATTTGTTACTGTTTTCACCTTATGTATTCGCCTAACAGGACTTTTGAGTATGTAATCCTCATCCTCTAACCACGAAAAGAAACTGGAAAGAATACGACGGATATTGTCAATCGTAACCTTGCTTGATTTCTTGTTTTTCTGATACTCAGTCAAGTACCGTCTTATATCCTCAGTTTCAATATGTTTTATATTTTTACCTACAGTTACAATCATCATTTCAATGGTTGCCTTATAATATTTAAGAGATTTCTCAGAACAGCCTTCTATTCGCTTTGCTGAAAGAAACAATTCTACATAGTTCTGTTCCGAGTGGTTCTCTTGTTGTTCTGTTTCCATTACTTCATACCTTGCAAGAGTGTATTGTAACACTTCCTGTAATTTTTCACATTGTGCATTATTCAAGTACGGTAACATACCTTGAATAATATCTTTAATTAAATCTTGTTTCATCGTCATTTCTCCTTTTAATTAGAGAACGACTGTGGGGCGGAAGTTCCCATTTATTAACTCTTGCCACCCACAAGAGTTATGGTAATATATAAATAAACAATAATTTATTAGAGCAAGTACAAACTTTATATCACAATAGATTCATTGATACTGTCAATAACGAACGAAAAATTTGCCGTGCTGATGAATACTTTGACATTTCTATTGGCAAAACACCTCCGAGAAAAGAACCGCAGTGGTTTAGCACTAATCCTCAAGATTTCACTTGGGTATCCATTTCTGATATGAAATCTTGCGGTCTTTATATCAGTAGTAGTTCCGAACAACTTACCAAAGACGCCGTTGGCCATCATAATGTCAAAGTAGTACCTGATAATACAGTTTTACTTAGCTTTAAGCTCACAGTTGGTAGAATTGCAATTACAAATGGTGAAATGACCACAAATGAAGCTATTGCACATTTCAAAACTAACAAGAAAGAAATAAACGAATATCTATATTGTTATTTGAAATGCTTTAATTACCAAACCATGGGCAGTACATCCTCAATCGCAACAGCTGTAAATTCAAAAATAATCAAAGGTATGCCATTTGTTGTGCCGACAAATAAGGAATTAAAAGAATTTCATGATTTCGCTGCACCAATATTTGCAAAGATTAAAGCTACTCAAATTGAAACCGATAACTTGGCAACACTTCGAGATACGCTCTTGCCTAAACTTATGTCAGGTGAGCTTGATGTCTCCGACATCGACCTTTAAGCCGCTAAATTATTGTTTATCACATTATTCAATTCTATTTTTCCATCTAAGCTTGACAAAACATCCACAATCTTACTTTGAGTCTGGATGCTTGGAATATCAATGTCGAAGTTTTTTACAATATCTGTTTTTAAATTTTGAAATACACTTCCATTCGCCTGATTTACAAGTTTTTGACGAATATCTATAAATTTATAATAAAGGAAGTCTCGTGTTACTCCTCTATAATTCGAAAAAACCAACCAGCCATCGTGAACACACGCTGTGATTTTCATGATCTTTGGTAATCCCGGCGTAGCACTGTTAGATACAATCAATGTCTCAGGTTCAACCACAACAGATTTATTTATACCTTCATCAATTATATATTCATTCGTTTTCCACAAATATCGAGATTGGTCTGATGTTGCATCTGCAATTTTAACCCAAGGCATACCAATACTAGTCAAAAATTTATGAATAGGTCTCGGAGATGCACCCCGTCTTACGTCTACGACATCGCCAATCTTTTTACTCTGCCACTCAGATGTCATACCCAATCGCCCCCAATTTCTTACGAATTTCATCTTCTAATTCATGTGATTTTGCAAACATATCAGAAAGCTCAGAAGTTAATCGTTTCATTTTATCTTCAAATGGTTCTCCATCATCTTCTACTTCTTCAATACCCACATATCTGCCCGGTGTCAATATAAAATCTTGCTTTTCTATTTCTTGAAGATTAGCAACGGCACAAAATCCTTTTACATCTTCAAGTGTACCATTTTGAAATGATTCAAAAGTATCTGCCAACTTTTGAATATCTTCATCCGCAAAGTCTCTATGTTTTCTATCAACCATATGCCCCATCTTTCGAGCATCTATAAACAAAGTTTTTCCTTTTTGTTTCTTATTTTTACTAATAAACCAAAGTGTAACCGGAATTGTAACACTATAAAAAAGTTGTGTAGGCAATGCAACAATTCCTTCTATAAGGTCGGCTTGAATTATATTCTTTCTTATTTCACCTTCGCCACTCGCCTGCGAAGATAATGCACCATTTGCAAGCACAAGACCTATCTTACCATTCGGTGCAAGGTGATGTATCATATGTTGTATCCAAGCATAGTTGGCATTACCAGCCGGTGGAACTCCAAATTTCCAGCGTTTATCTTCTTTTAACTTATCTTGTCCCCAATTAGAAAGATTAAATGGCGGATTAGCCATGATAAAATCAGCCTTTAAGGTAGGATGCAAATCATTGAAAAATGTATCTGCTTGATATGGTCCAAAATTTGCTTCTATTCCACGAATAGCCATATTCATTTTTGCCATCTTCCAAGTATCAGCATTTGATTCTTGACCATAAACCGATAGTTCGCCTCGTGTACCACTATGTGCCTTTACAAACTTTGCACTCTGTACAAACATACCTCCACTACCACAGCAAGGGTCATAAACTCGGCAATTAGAAAAAGGTTTTAATATAGCAACTATTGTTTTAACAATACTTGACGGAGTATAAAATTCTCCGCCCTTAACTCCTTCATAAGCTGCGAATTGCGCTATACAGTATTCATAAGTTCGTCCAAGTAAGTCTTTACTTTCTTCAGTGTCATCCATATTCATATTAGTAAATAAATCAACGACATCTCCTAATACTCTTTTATCCAAATCAGGACTGGCATAATTCTTTGGAAGAACATTTTTTAAAGTTGGATTTTCTTTTTCAATCGCTCTCATAGCTTCATCTATTATAGTTCCAATTTCAGGAGTATGTGCAGCGGATGCAATCTTGCTCCAACGTGCCTCCTCAGGCACAAAGAAAATATTTTCTTCTGTATAAGCATCTATATCATCTTCAAATCCGTCACCTTCGGCTACAAGTTCTTTATATCGTTTTTCAAAAGCATTTGAAATATAACGTAAGAAAATAAGACCTATAATAACCTTTCTATATTCCGCCGCCGGAATATGTCCCCAAAGAACGCATGCAGCATCCCATATTTGTTTTTCAAAACCTATATTAGCATTATTCTTATTTGACATAATATTTCTCCCGATTCATGTGTAAAATGTTTAAACATATTCACTATTTTTATTTAATAATACCACAAAATATACAAATCGTCAAATATATATTTAAACCGACTTTTATCTCTGCACTCACTTCGCCATCTCCGATTATACATCACCTGTCATTATATAAATATAAATATTTTACCAAATAAAAATATATAAAATAATATTAAGATAACAATATAATACTAATATCGTATTATATATAAACCAATAATGCGGTAATACTAAGGAGGTAATAGTATGAATTTTCATACATTCGAATTAAGTTACAAATTATCCACTGATGATGTGCGTATTGTATACAATGAATTATATAATGCATCCGGACAAAATTACAAACCCAAAGATGATTGTGCCGTTTTCAAAGCATTACAAGATTACGGCATTATAATATTCATAAAAAAATACAAACAAGATGAATATAATCATCATGTCTTATATTATAGAATCAATCCAAGACGTGTATTGGAAAACCACAACTATATTGGAATATTTAATTCTAAAAATATTGATAAACTTATAAAGAAATTTAATATATTGATAAAAACCGTATCACCATTTTTACCTGAATTTGATTCTTGCAATATATCAAGAATTGATTATTGTAGCAATGTGGAACTTAATGATCAGGCAGTAATTGATTCTTACATAAATTTATTAAAACGAGGATATTTCCCGAGCAAATATACCATAAAAAAATATAAAAACGAAAAATCTAAAAGAAATACATTATCAAAGAATGGTATTACCATAACCGGAAATAACGGTATTGAAGTCACCTACTACAACAAATATCGGCAGCTAAAAGAAAAAAATCCTAAATGCCTTTATATTGATAATTCAAAAAAAATTATAAGAATTGAAATACGTTGTTTTAAAAAGAAAGTCAGACATCTTACAAAGAAATTCAAATGTACTTCTGCATCTTCCTTTTTAAAGGAAAGTGATATTATAGGAAAATACATTTTCAAGCATTATGCAAATATCTTCTATGGCACAGGTGATTTTTATAAACTTACTGACATATACTCAATGATTGATAAATCATCATGTAAGAAAAAGTCAAAGAAAGTGATGAAAGAGCTTGTAAAGTCATCTGCTACTCACAGCAGTTTAGATAGGGCGTTTGATATACTTAATTTCAATAAATCTCAGATAAAAGCCATACTTAAAAAGTTTAATAAAATCGGTGTGAGTCCTGTCGTAATTCCAAGGCGCTACGAATTTGATACAATCAGAAATCCTTTAGACTTGGCATTGGAGTATTCCGATTATGATGATTTATGCGTATAACATACAATTAATATTTTACGAATGGAGTTGACGCATAATGTCAGATAATTATGAAATATGGACCACTGACGAAGTTATGGATTATCTTCTTGTCGGAAGAAACACTTTGTATAACCTACTGAGGAACGGTAAAATCAAAGGCTTTAAAATTGGCTCGTGTTGGAAAATCCCCAAGAAAGCCGTAGATGACTATATCGCTTCTGAAAGCGGAATAAATACATAGTTGTATCACAATAAACACAAAATGGTGAGGTACGTCCTCACCATTTTTAATGTTTGGTGATACCTTAAATAATATTTGACGTACTATCACTGCAGTGATATAATCTTTTTAAATGTAAATTGTATCTTATTAAAGTAACTTGGGTGCATAAGTGAAATATTAAATGAAAGGATGAAAAATTATGTGTTTAGAAAATATACAAAACCTCGATACTCTATTTAAAGAATGGCGCAAAAAGCATGAATCAGAAGAACGCGGTACTCGTTATACAGACACATTTCCTTACAAAAAAGATTATACATGTTCTGATGATTTTAATAAGAGTTTTTGTTATGACGGATTTATAGAATATAATAAAGATTACGAAAAGACTATATTATTTATACTTCGTGAAGCTAATATTTCAGATAAGTTAAAAGGAAAAGAACTTCATCCCGAAACTGACTACAATTATTTTTATATGAAAAAAGAATGGGAAAATCATCTTCATAATAAAATTGAAAGCAAGTACACAAAATTCATCTCATACTGGCTAAAAAAATTAAATTTGGACAACTGTAATATTGCATACATGAATTTGAACAAACGTGGCGGATTCGATTTGACAAACTTCGCACATCTAAAGCATTATGTCGCGAAGTATCATTGCTATATTTTAAAAGAAATAGAAATTATTAATCCGTATATTATAGTATGTGGTGGCACAGGAGGGACATTAAATAATTTAAGCATAAAACATGAAAAAATAATAAATGATTATCATCCGGCAAGTTCAAGACACAATTCCGATATTAATGATCAACTTCGAATGTTGGAATTACAATAACAAAGGCAAGCCTATTTAAATAAGGCTTGCCTTTATATTCATATTATCTTGCACATTTTGAGCAAGGACCTTTGCCGCTGGCTTGTGCTGCTGACAGGGTGGTTGCTCTTGCATTTTTGCCGGCACAGCTTGCGCTGTAATGATATTTCTTTCCCGATGGGGTTACATATACTGTTAAACCGCGTACAACGCCGATTGATGATGAGCTGCCGCTTGAACTTCCGCTTGAGCTACTATTAGTTTTCGGCGGAGTATACGGTTCGGTATACCAACCTACTTTTTTATATGCGTCTACCTCTGACTTCAACGTATATCTTGTTCTTCCGTCTGCCGAGAGCAAAATTCCCCAATGTTTTAAACACTTCATAATTCATTCTTTAAATTTATTTTCCTCATCCTTTCGCTTTGTAGATTTTCAGCTTTTATTCCAAATATACAAAATTATGTAGTTATAATTGAATTTATTATATCATTTTCGATAAAATATGTCAATATATTCCACAGAATATATCTTACAACCAAAAACGGTTTAAACATTTCGTTTAAACCGTTTCACATTCTAAATCTTATTCCACTTCATATTCGACCGTGGCAAGTTCATTCATTTCGATGTCATACAGAGTTGCCGTAACAGTTCCGCTCGGTGTAAAATCCTTTGGATTCATCACTCTATATTCGCCTGCGCCGTTTGTGATTACCTTTCTGTCTCCGACATTATCTCCGCACTTAAATCTGACTATATAAGAGGCTTCTTCCGTAACGGTAATATAAACGCTGCCGTCTTTATAAGTAATACCATACTCCCAATCTTTCTTAGGCAATGTAATCTTCACATTGCCATATTCAGAGGTATACAGCACCCAACCTTCCGCTGCCATTGTCGCCGGTTTTGTATACTTTTTTGTCCACACTGATTCATCTGATAAATTCGGAATTGTTATTTCTTCCGTCACGTTCGGATAACCCTCAAGTGAACGCACTGCTTTTCCGCTTTCGGTCAGTGTCGGGTCTTCGGATATACTCCAAGCCCCCCACCAATGAGCATAAAGCGTTACATCATCACCGGAAATTTCTTCAAAGTTTTCAATCTTTGTTCCGCCGCCTTTTTCGGTATACCAACCGCCAAACGCAAAATTATTTCTTGTCAAATCGGCAAACGCCTGCTCGCCGTCTGTCCAATAGTTGTTAATGTATTTGCAGCTTGTTATGTTTCCGCCACTATAATTAGGGTCAAATGTAACATTGCGTTCCCTTATATCATTCGGAAGCGGAATAGTCTTCACCACATTCACTATATAAGGCATATTGTTTTTATAATAATCTCTTACAACCTCAATATTATTTCCTTTTTGTCTTATTCGGCAGAAAACAACATCTTTAATATTCTTGATTGCATATGTATAATATTTATCGGTTTCAAAGCTATAAAGATACGCTGTGGATTGACTCGTTACAAAGCTCGGTCTAAAGAAACAAATATATTTGCTGTCCTCAGTTATAATATAGCTTGTCGGTTTCGCTCCGTTTTCTTCTGATGAAGGTGTAAGTGTTTCTGTAAAATCAGAAGTAGTTTTCACTTTGTCCATATCAATATAGTAGAATTTCTGAATATCATCATTCCATATAAATTGCATATAAAAACCGGTAAACATATCATATTCTTCATAAGTCGTATCCGTACAATGCGTAGCATAATCTCCATATCCTGATCTGTTCAATACAGTATCACTTACTAAAAAGTACCCACGACTCACTGTGCCCAGCATATCGGGAACAGGGTCATCTGCCGTAACATCAACATGATATTTTTTTCCGCCGATTGTAACGCAGTTCCAAGCATGAAGTTGCGGATCCTCACCCAAATGCACCGGTTTTCTTCCCAACACATACGTTGCCGTCACTCCGACTCTGCCAAGTAGGTCGTTATATGCATTAGCATAACCGTCGCAAACGGCATAACCCTCTACAATCGCCCCGTACGCAGTGTGTGCATTCGGTCTTGATACCGTCACATCATACTGACAATTCATCACAAGCCAGTCGTGAAGTGCCAATGCTTTTTGAAGTTCCGTCATATCCTTGCCCTTATTTTTACCGAGAGCCTCACGAAGTGCTTTATCGACCGCCGCCTCATATATGGTTTCTTTATCTTCGTCCGAAATGACATCTGTTACCGTAACGGCATCTGAAAGCGGGTTCATTGTTTCTAATCCGTCCCAATACATAACCTTGTCGCCGTTTTTTACATTAAGCACCGTACTGCTGCTTTCCGTCACATACTCTTTCACAACCTTTGTAAGTTTTCCGTCCTCGTCATACGATGCCACAATCGCAACGCCCGATGTACCGTTTCCGACAACTGCTTTGCCATCCACTACAATAATTGCCAAGTCTGCCGCTGAAACACTCACCGACATGACAAACAAACCTATCAACACCGCAATTACCGATATTACTTTCCTATAATTTTTCATATTTATCCCTCCTTTAAACGCATTAATATCATATTCTTTTATAATAATTATATCAGAAATTCATAAGATTTTCTACTGCTTTAATAAAAAAATATACAGGTAAGCCTTATTTAAAATAGACTTACCTGTTTCACATTTTATCTTCTGTCGTTCTTTACACCTGTCTTATAATCATAAAAAGAATATGCCTCGTTAAGAGCAAAATTTCCTAAAGTTTTAAAGACATCATCTTTAAACTCATTTTGTTTCATTTCGCCCTTTTCATTTATATATCTGTACATTTCGCCTTGATAAAAATACAAATTGTTTTGATTTGCCGCCGAATAAACAAGTCCAAAATACAATACATCATTATTAAAATAATAAATTCGATTATACTTAAAACCGTTTACACCTGACGGAATATCTATTCTCAGAACTTGATCTTCGAGAGTATAATACTTTACACCGCCGTCAATCTCTGAAACCTGAAGTGAACCAAGACTTTTATCTGTATTTTCTCTCAATTTATTGATTATGCTTGATTTCGTTCCAACGCCTTTTATCTCAGCCGACGGCATATTATTTTCATATGTATTAGGTATTTCACCGTCATTCAGCTTTACCGCCGACCACTTTATCGCCTCTGACGTCAAAATCGGATTGGCAGGTTTTTGTCCTTGATTGTGTCCGCTTACCAAAAAGTATCCCGCAAAGCCTGACGCAACCGCCAAAAATATAACCGTTACAACCACAATTACAATAATAGCGATTTTATTGTTTGGTTGATACCCCTCAGAATTAAATTGTTGAGATTGTTCATTGGTTTTTACAATTTTTTCGCCGGTCATTGGATCAAAGTTATAGTCATCTTTAATAATTTTTTCGCCGGTCATTGGATCAAAATTATAGTCATCTTTAATAACTTTTTCACCGGTCATTGGATCAAAATTATAATCTTCTCTGTTCATATCATTATCCCCCTATCTGACGTATGCACTTGTCACATATCCGACCATACCGTTATAATTAACCTTATCATATCCGTTGTACGAGCCGAGATATTCAACTGCCGCTCCGACAGGAATTTCACAAATGTATTCCGCCGGCTCTGACGGTGTTTTTCTTAAATACACCGAATTTTGCACTCCTGAAATATGATAAATCGGATTTCCGCCTGTGTAGACATGAGGATCTGTTGATGTCAAATATTCCGCTTTGGCATAACCGATTTGTCCCTTGTATTTTATTTTGTAGAAACCGTTTGTAACATCCTCAATATATCCGACAGGTTCACCCCAAGGGATTGTACAGATATTTTCCGAATTTTCTTCCGCATACTTTCTTAAATATATTGAGTTCTGTACATTAAAAACATACATTGTGAATTTAACCGATACATCGGACGAGCCTGTCGCATGTTGCACCGGTTCAGCAGGTTTGGCATTTTTATTACCTGCCTGTTGAATTGCAATATTCGCATCTTCCGTAAGATACTTTGTCATTACAAAGCCTTCTTGTCCGCCATACTTAATTTTTGAAAAATCATCATTTTCCTTTTTTACAAATTCAACCTGCGTGCCAAGCGGAATTGTGGTAATCTGTTCACCGTTTTTGTCCGGAGTTTTCCTCAATGTTACGCTTTCATTCACATTTACAATGTACATAACCGTTGTCGGATTTTCTGTCGGTGCCGGTGTTGCAAGAGTTTTATCGACAACCTTGTCACACAACACATATCCGTCCACTCCGTTTACTCTTATCTTATAAAAACCGCCATGTGCAAGTGCCAAAAAGCTTACCGTTTCATTTGCTTTTGTCTGCATAAGCACTGCCGAGCCTTTATCGGGATTTTCATAAACATTCGTACCGTCATCTAAAATTGTATATGACATACCTTCATTAATGCTGTTTAAACTTACATTTCCGTTGCTTGCATTATTGAACGTTGACGCATACTTTTGATATGCAAAAACAACTCCGCCGACAGACAGCAATGCAACTGCCGCACATATAACGCAAACAGCGATTAATTTGTTCCTTGAATTCATTCCCCTCATCCTTTCGCTTAACAGATTTAAGTTTTTATTACAGATATACAAAATTATATAGTAATAATTAAAAATATTATATCATTTTCGACAATAGTTGTCAATATATTCCACAAAATAAAAAACTGTTTAAATTTTTCGTTTAAACCGTTCTTCAAATTTATACCACAGGTTCCATTGTACCTTTTTCCCAACAGAATATACGCATTGTTTCACCGTTATATCCTTTGTATTTTTACCTGCCATTTTGCAGTCCGCCACCTCTACCACTGCATGCGGCATATTTGTTTTTCTCCAAAGCTGCGGATCAAAAGCGTCCTCCTTATACTTCGACTCAAACACTTTTGCATTACCTTCCGAACCGAAAAGTATAACTTTTTTATCAAAAGTCGCAAGACCCTCAACTTCTGTGGGACGGCCCACTCCTGTAAATACTGCTAAGGTAACTTTAAAGAAATACTTCAAATCAACCGAATAAAAACCTCTGTTAAACGGCACAGCCTCAATGTCCGTAAACACCCAAATCACTTCGGCTCTTGTGCATTTAACGTTTATTGCTCTGTCCACAATATCCTGACCGCATGAAGTCAAGTACACGCGTACATTTTCCAAGCAGTCTTTATCCCTGCAACTGTCATATATCTTATCAGTATGTACACACACTGCTTCACGGAAATTTGTATCACAAGGATATTTTCTTTCTCTTCCGCAGTCATTACAGCAATTTCTGTTACAATCAGCCATTTATTATCATTCCTTTCTATGTTTTTGGGGTTTTCCCTTGGTATAGAATATGAAACTCACCGAAAAGTGTTACTTTTACTGATTATTTTAAATTAAAGTCTGAAAATTGCAAACATTTCTATTTGGATTATGATATAATATGAAAAGTTTAGAAGTATCATGAAAGGAATTAAAACATGAACAAAATCACAGTAACCACAAACAAAAAAGCGTCTATGTCCGATTTTTACGGTATATTTTTTGAAGACATAAACCATGCCGCCGACGGCGGACTTTACGGTGAAATGATACGCAACAGGGCGTTTGAATTTTCACCTATGGACAATCCGTCATATCAGGCGTTGACGGCTTGGAAACGTATTGAAGAGGGCGGTGCGTCGGTATCGTCGTTTGTATCAAACAAATCACCGTTTTCAAAGCGAAATCCGAATTATCTTATTCTTGAAATTAATAAAACAGGCACAAGAGCCGGCATAAAAAATCTTGGCTACAACAGCGGTATTGCGGTAAAGGAAAATGAAAGCTACAATTTTTCATGCTACGCAAAAAGTGACAAGCCTTGTGAAATAACAGTTTCAATAGACAACGCATACGGTGAAGTCATTACAGAAAAGTCGCTTAACATCACGTCAAACGAATGGACGGAATATTCATTTACATTAACATCACCTGTTGACGATTTTTCGGCAGTGCTTGCAGTCACATCAAAGCAAGAATGTAAATTCTGTCTTGATTTTGTATCATTATTCCCCGTTAAAACCTACAAAAACCGTAAAAACGGTATGAGAAACGACATAGCCGAAATGCTTGCGGACTTAAAGCCTAAATTTATGCGTTTTCCGGGCGGTTGTCTTATCCACGACGGCACACTTAATTCCGACGACAGAAACTCAATGTACCGTTGGAAAAACACAATCGGTGCTGTAACCGACAGACCGTCACGACGTAACAACTGGCGATACAATCAATCGTTGGGACTCGGATATTTTGAATACTTCCAATTCTGTGAGGACATCGGTGCAAAGCCTCTGCCTGTACTTCCTGCCGGATATAATCCGCATATGGAGCAAGCCGTTCCGCTTGACGAAATGCAGGAATGGATTGATGACGCACTTGACCTTATCGAATTTGCCAACGGCACTGCCGACACGAAGTGGGGCAAAATAAGATGTGATATGGGACACGCCGAGCCGTTCAATCTTGAATATCTTGCAGTCGGCAACGAAGAAGTCGGCCAGGGCTTTTGGGACAGATATGACCTTTTCCACAAAGCCATAAAAGAGAAATATCCGCAAATAAAAATAATCAATTCCGCCGGACCGTTCCCACAAGGCGGTGAATTTGAACGCGGTTGGAACAACGCAAAAAAGAACGGCTCTGACCTTGTTGACGAGCATTACTACACATCACCCGAATGGATGCTTGCCAACTGCCACCGTTACGACAATATGCCGTCAGACGGTCCGAAAGTATTCTTAGGCGAATACGCGTCATGGGGCAACACATATTACAACGCACTTATCGAGGCGGCATATATGACGGGACTTGAAAACAACGCACACGCAATCGGTCTTGTATGCTATGCACCGCTTTTATGCAATGTTGACTACATAAACTGGCAGCCCGATATGATTTGGTTTGACAATCACAGAGTATACGGCAGTGCAAATTACTATGTACAAAAAATGTTTATGAACTGCACAGGCAGCGACCTGCTTGACGTAAAGCACGACGGTTTTGACAAGCCAATCACTCTTGGCAGTGACAAAATCAGCGGTAATATTGAGATTGAAGCTGACAGATGCAGTGCGGAATTTTACGATATTAAAATCACTGACATCGCAACAGGCAATGTAAAAACATATGAAAATCTATCATTCAGCAACGGCGGCAAAGCCGTTATAGACAGCATAGACTCTAATCATTACAAAGTCGAATTTACCGCCAAACGCACAGCAGGCGACAAAGGTTTCCGCCTGTTCTTCGGCAAGTCGGACGATAAAAACTTAATTCAATGGTTTATCGGCGGTTGGCAAAATCAAGACACAGAAGTCAACGCACAAGTAAACGGACGCGGTTCGTGTCTTGACCACAACATTTTCTCCGTAATGACAGGACAGGAATACAAACTTTGCCTTGAAGTCAACGGCAGAAATATTACTACATATATAAATGGCAAAACCGCAAACACTGCAATCGACAAACAGCCTGTTATGGAGGAATTATACTATACCGCAAGCAGTGACGATAACAACATTTATATTAAAGCGGTCAATGTGCGTGACACCGAAATAACATCTGAAATATGCGTTGAGGGCGTAAACGGCATTAACGCAAACGTAACGGAGCTTTCCGGCAATTCGCTTGATGATATAAACGATTTCGATAATCCGAAAAAGGTATCGCCGAAAACATCGGCTTTAACAGCCGTATCAAACACATTTGAATACACATTCCCGCCACAGAGCGTTACAATATTCTCTGTACAAAAATAAAAAAGCTATTAATCGGACGATTTGTAATCGTCCGATTTTTTTGTAATCAAATATTACAAAGCAGAATAAATATAAACAAAAGGGGGTATCCGTATGGAAAGCTTTGAAACTGCTGCACCGATAATAGTTCTTGTCTGTTCACTTACCGCACTGTTATTTTCATTCATCAAATTTTACTCCGTAAAGCGAAAAAGCGAAGGTACGGATATGATGAAAAGCATCAGCGTCAAAATACGCAAAGGTGCAATGGCATATCTTAAACGTCAATACAAAACTGTCGGAATATTTTTTGCGATTATGTTTTTCATTTTGACCGTTCTTGCGGCGAAAAGATTTTTAAGTCCGTTTGTGCCGTTTGCATTTTTGACAGGCGGATTTTTTTCGGGATTATCGGGATATGTCGGAATGAATATCGCCACATATGCCAACACACGCACCGCGAACGGTGTTCGTGACGGACTCAACAAGGGTTTAAAAATCGCGTTTGCATCAGGCTCTGTTATGGGGCTTACCGTTGTCGGTTTGGGACTTTTCGATATAAGCGTGTGGTTTATTCTTTTAAAATTCGTGTTTAAACTAAGCATAAATGACGTTATGACAGCTATGCTCACATTCGGTATGGGTGCAAGTTCAATGGCACTGTTTGCACGTGTGGGTGGCGGAATATTCACAAAAGCGGCTGATGTCGGAGCGGATTTAGTCGGCAAAGTCGAAGTCGGTATACCTGAGGACGATCCGCGTAATCCTGCCTGCATTGCCGATAATGTCGGCGACAATGTCGGTGACGTTGCAGGAATGGGTGCTGATTTGTATGAATCGTATGTCGGCTCGATTATTTCGTGCGGAGCGCTTGCGTCTGCGGCAGAACTTGGCTTTAACGGTGTACTTGTGCCGATGCTTATCGCCGCAATCGGCATAATTGCGTCTATTATCGGCACATTTTTCGTTTCGACAAAGGAAGGTGCAACGCAAAAATCGCTTTTAGGCTCATTAAGACGCGGTACATACATTGCGTCAATCCTGTCGGCAGTCGGCTCGGCATTTCTTATTTTCATATTACTTCCCGACAATTCAAATGTAATTTGGGCGGTTATTTCGGGACTTATCGCAGGCGTGATGATAGGATATTTCACAGAGTATTACACGTCAGACTCTTACAATCCTACAAAAAACCTCGCAAAATCTTCAAATACAGGCTCGGCGACAATCATAATAGACGGTATCGCACTGGGAATGTCGTCAACGGCGATACCTGTTATTATAATCGGAATTTCGGTAATTATAAGCTACTTTACCGCAGGAGGTATGGCAAGCTTTGAGGACGGACTTTACGGAGTTGGTTTGTCGGCAGTCGGTATGCTTTCAACGCTCGGCATAACGCTCGCGACAGACGCATACGGTCCTGTTGCCGACAACGCAGGAGGTATTGCGGAAATGTCGGGACTTCCCGATATAGTGCGTGAAAAAACGGACGCACTCGATTCACTCGGCAACACGACCGCCGCAACAGGCAAAGGTTTTGCAATAGGCTCGGCGGCACTGACCGCGCTTGCACTGATAGTTTCATACACCGATAAAATAACCGAAATGGGAATTGAACTTAATCTTTCCGTCACTAATCCCGCAGTGCTTATAGGCTTATTTTCAGGGGCAATGCTGCCGTTTTTGTTCAGTGCAATGACTATGAGAGCTGTCGGACGTGCGGCACAAAAAATTGTTGTTGAAGTAAGACGACAGTTTAAGGAGATAAAAGGATTGATTGACGGAAAAGCAGAGGCTGATTATGAAACGTGCGTTGACATATGCACAAAATCTTCGCTGAAAGAGATGATTTTCCCCGCCTCACTCGGAATACTTGCACCGATAATTGTCGGATTGGTGCTTGGGTGCAACGGTGTTGTCGGTATGCTTGCAGGTGCTTTAATATCCGGTTTCGCACTTGCTGTAATGATGGCTAATTCGGGCGGTGCTTGGGATAATGCGAAGAAATATATCGAGGCAGGTAATTTCGGCGGTAAGGGCAGCGAAAATCATAAAGCCGCCGTTGTCGGCGATACGGTCGGTGATCCGTTTAAAGATACTTCCGGTCCGTCCGTTAATATATTGATTAAACTTCTGTCTATGGTTTCAATCGTTTTCGCCGCACTTATCGCCACATACGGCGGTATGGGGCTGTTTTAGGCATACAAAAAGGCGGTTATAAAAACCGCCTTTTTAATGTAATTGCTTTTATTGAATATCAAATTTTTGTGCCTGTGTAACAGGTTGTAACATATCCGATAAAATAAATACTTTCGCCAATTTGGCTTTATCCGTTTTGTCAATCAAAATACTTGTACTGCCCGACATTTCAAGCGGAACACAATTCATTTTTACCAAAACTCCGTTTTCGTCATATGCCGCCGCATACACATAACAAGTTTTATATGTTTGTTCCGGCTCTACATAAAATGTATATCCCTCCGATGTTTCGGTTTTTGTTATTGTTGCCGTTGTCAACGGTATATCTCGTTTATAATGAATAGTTGCACTGTTCAATTCGTCATTTTCTGAAGATATAGATATTTTATTCCATTGTTCTTCCGTACCGTTATAATATACATCTTTTAAATTATTACATTCACAAAATATATTTTTATCTATACTTGTTATGCTGATTGGTATTGTTACACGAGTTATATTGTCACAGTTTTTAAACGCATAATCATAAATGTATTTTACACTATCAGAAATTGTTATGTTTTCTAAATTGCTACAATTCCCAAAGGCACACGTTCCAATACTTGTTACACCGTTAGGTATTGTTATTTTCTTTAAATTGCTACAATTCAAAAAGGCATAATTACCAATATATTCTACACTGTCGGCTATTGTTATCTTTTTTATATTACTACAACTCTCAAAAGCACGAGCGCCAATATTGGTTACACCTTCTTCTATGACAACGCGTTCTATTTCTTGGTTATCCCTAAACGGAGAATGTGCATTTGATCCGGTATTTCCCCACCTTGTCATATTCCCCGTACCGCTGATTGTAAGTGTTCCATAATCATCAAGCGTCCATGTAACATTCTCACCACAAGTACCGCTTGTTGCAGCAGACGCGATAAGTGGCATAAATGCGCAAAGTACAGATAATACAAACACAATGCTTAAAAATTTATTTTTCATTTTAATTTACCCCCAAAATAAATTTTATGAATTAAATCCGATAAATATTTTTATATTTTTTACAGTTAAAATGTGGTATTTACATTGTATCACATATTTTGACAATTGTCAACGCTTTCCACACACAAAAAAGGCAAGCCACATAAGTGACTTGCCTTAAATTTTTATTAGCCTTGCGTATTGTAGCTGTAGTTTGGAGCCTCTTTAGTGATATAAATATCATGAGGATGGCTTTCCTTTAGACCTGCACCTGTAATTCTTACGAACTTACCGTTTTCCTTTAACAACTGAATTGTCTTAGTTCCGCAGTAACCCATACCCGAACGCAGACCGCCAAGTATTTGGAATATAGTGTCAGAAACAGGACCTTTGTAAGGTACACGACCTTCAACGCCTTCAGGAACAAGTTTCTTTGAACCTGTTTGGAAGTATCTGTCCTTACTTCCGCATTCCATAGCCGCAATAGAACCCATACCTCTGTAAACCTTAAAACGTCTGCCTTGGAATATTTCAAATTCGCCCGGACTTTCGTCACAACCTGCAAGCAAGCTGCCAAGCATAATTACGTCAGCACCTGCCGCAACAGCCTTAACAACATCGCCCGAATACTTAACACCGCCGTCGGCGATAACAGGGATATTATACTTCTTTGCAACTTGGCTTACATCATATACTGCCGTAATCTGCGGTACACCGATACCTGCAACGACACGGGTTGTACAGATTGAACCCGGACCGATACCGACCTTAACACAGTCTGCGCCTGCGTTAATAAGTGCCTCTGCGGCTTCGCCTGTTGCGATATTTCCTGCGATTAAGTCCAAATCAGGGAATGCCTCCTTGATTTCCTTAACCTTATTTATGATATTCTTACTGTGACCGTGTGCACTGTCAAGTACAACAACGTCAACACCTGCATCATATACAGCCTTAACTCTTTCCAATGCGTCGTTTGTAACACCGATTGCCGCACCTACCAAAAGTCTGCCGTCCTTATCTCTTGCAGAATTCGGATAACGGATAGCTTTTTCAATATCCTTTATTGTAATAAGTCCTTTTAAGTGATTTTCTTCATCAACTATCGGCAACTTCTCAATCTTGTGCTTTGAAAGAATTTTCTGCGCCTCTGAAAGAGTTGTTCCGACAGGAGCAGTTATAAGATTTTCGCTTGTCATAGCGTCTTTAATTTTCTTTGCAAAATCTGTTTCAAATCTCAAGTCACGGTTTGTAATTATACCGATAAGCACGTTATTGTCATCACAAATCGGAACACCTGAAATTTTATATTTACCCATAAGCTCATCTGCGTCTTTTAGCGTATGGTTTTCAGAAAGACTGAACGGATTGGCTATAACGCCATTCTCACTTCTCTTTACTTTATCAACTTCCGCAGCCTGCTGTTCAATCGTCATATTCTTATGAATTATTCCGATTCCGCCCTCTCGTGCGATTGCAATAGCCATTGACGACTCTGTAACAGTATCCATTGCCGAACTCATCAGCGGTATGTTAAGCGTTATGTTTTTAGTTAGTTTTGTTGTTAAGTCAACTTCGTTAGGTGTAAAATCAGATGCTTGCGGTACAAGTAATACATCATCAAATGTAAGACCTTCCTTAGAAAATTTTTCTTCCATTCTTATAACTCCTCTCATTAGTATTAATTTTATTAATTATAACAAATTTTGCGTTTTTTTTCAAGACCTTTTTTACGTCATTTTAAAGTTTATTATAATTGATTAATATAGTCTGTAAGGCATATTCGCATTGTGGCAATATCACTAATTTTGAAAACTTCGCCCTTTAATCTCGACGAACCCGCAAGTCCCTTGATATACCACGCAATATGCTTTCTCGCCTCTTTTATTCCGCGGCTTTCGCCCTTTTCTTCAACAAGCATTTCAATATGTTCCAACGCTTGTGCAAGTCTGTCCTGAGGAGTCGGTTCAAAGTTCACTTTGCCGTTTTTCAGATATTCGTTTACCTGTCTGAATATAAACGGATTTCCCTCGCAGCCTCTGCCTATCATAACCGCGTCACAACCCGTCATATCAATCATTCTTTTCGCATCCTCGGCACATTTTATATCGCCGTTGCCGATTACCGGAATTGAAACCGATTCTTTTACTTTCTTTATTATATCCCAATCCGCCGTTCCGCTGTAAAACTCTGCCCGCGTTCTGCCGTGTATCGCAATCGCCGCCGCTCCGCCTTGTTCTATAATCTTTGCAACTTCAACTGCATTTATACTGTCATCGTCCCAACCTTTACGAATTTTTACCGTCACAGGCACAGGCGACGCGGAAGAAACTTTATGCACTATCTCGCCTATTTTTTCGGGTGTCTTAAGCAATGCGCTGCCGTCACCGTTATTTACGATTTTCGGTGTGGGACAGCCCATATTTATATCTATTATATCAGGTTTTACCGCCATAACTTTCGGTATCACTTCCGCCATTATATCAGCGTCAGAACCGAATATTTGTATCGCACAAGGACGTTCTTCGTCATCTATCCGCATTAAATCGGCGGTTTTTTTATCGTTGTAGTACAGTCCTTTCGCACTCACCATTTCCGAATACACAAGTCCTGCACCGTATCTTCGGCATATTTTCCTGAAAGGTAAATCAGTTACTCCCGCCATCGGTGCAAGAAATACATTGTTTTCTGTTTCAAAATTTCCTATTTTCATTGTTTCGCCTTTTATTTTTCCCTTTGTTTTTGATTATATCCAAAACAGACAAGCCTGTGTTGTGTTTTTGGCTTGCCTGCTGTTGTGTTGCCACCACTCCGTCACTTCGTGACACCTCTCCTCAAGGAGAGGCTTTTCGTACGGCTCCCATTGAGGGGAGCTGGCGGCGTAGCCGTCTGTGGGGTGGCTTTACCTTGCCTTTCGATTTGCCACCACTCCGTCACTTCGTGACACCTCTCCTCAAGGAGAGGCTTTCGTATGGCTCCCATTGAGGGGAGCCGGCGGCGTAGCCGTCTGTGGGGTGGCTCTTTTCTCTCTTATCTATTATCTGCTACTCGGGCGACCGATGATCGCCCCTACGAACGTTAAATTATCTTCTTTTTGAGTATTCCAATATTTTATGATTATTTGAGAAGAACTGCAAATTTGCGTCAAAATACAAATGTGAAACTTCGCCCTTATTCATTTCACCGTTTTCGATTTTATTTGCACAATCCCATGTTGTATCGACAATCATCCATCTACCGTCAACGTATACTTCATTCCATGCATGATTTTGTTCGTCGGTTGCAATACTTGTATCTGTCCACGCGGTATCATTACTGACACCAAGTGCGTATCCCGACACGACATTACACGGTATATCAATACTTCTGCACAGCGACGCCATAAGCGTTGCAAAACCAAGACACACTGCCTTACGGCTCTTTACTATATCCGTTGCGTAATACGGCGGTGCCTCGTCACTTGCCAGGCTGTCAACGTCATAATACATATAAGAACATATCCAATCGTGCAACGCAAGCACTTTTTCATAGTCGGTCGTTTTATCTGCCGTAAGCTGTTCTGCGATAGAGATTATACTGTCACTGTTTGATTGTATAGACGCGGTGTATTTAAGTGCCTCTTTAATTGACTTATCCTTTTCATACATCGCCTTATTATGTTCAAACACAGGTGACTGTTCGATAACCCAACCGCCGTTGCCGTCACGCACAAGTTTTACATAATTATACACCCAGCTTTCAAACTGTCCGTAAGGCTTATCACCGGTATACACGTCAACACCGACAGATGAGCCGTTCGTTTTCGGAATTGATATTGTTTTATTGAAACTATTTTCGGAATTTGCCGTAATCGAAACCTGTTCAAGCGTTTCACCGTTTTCATCGATAAATGCCGCAATCAAATTTGATTTACTTCTTGAGCCGACAATTCCGAATATCTGTATTCTGTCATAATCCGCAATCATAGAAATATTTTCGTTCGGATAAAACGAAAGCATAGGACTGTTCTGTATATACGCATTGACCGCCACATCTGACGGATCAATAGGTAAATCCTCCTGTTTTATCATTGCCATAAGCTCGGACGGTGTAGGAATATAATCCGTCACCCTTGAAAGACGTTCGGACAATGCCGAAACCGACTCCGTAACCTCCGGACAATTTTCTTTAAGATACGGAACATAACTTCCGAAATTCAAGAAAAAGTCTGTCTGCGAATTAATCACGGCTATTCCTATTGCTAATATCAAAAGTATGGCAAAAAATTTCTTTATCTTTTTCATATCATACCACCATACCAAAATCAAATTTTATATAAAAAATGCTGCGACCTAAGTATATTCTTAAGCCGCAGCATCTTCCTTATTGGAGGCGCCACCCAGATTTGAACTGGGGAATAAAGGTTTTGCAGACCTCTGCCTTACCACTTGGCTATGGCGCCGGATACAAATAACAAAAGACGCATATTTTTGCGTCTTTTGTCTTGTAGTAAATGGAGCGGAAGACGAGATTCGAACTCGCGACGTTCACCTTGGCAAGGTGACGCTCTACCACTGAGCCACTCCCGCATTTCTTGACTGCTTTGTTATTATAGCACGGGAAATACGGTTTGTCAACTGTTTTTTGAAACTTTTTTCGATAATTTTTTTGAAACTGTCTCAAACAGCATATAAATCAGCACGGTTAAGCCGAAATCGAACGATATGTTAAACAGAAAAAGCTGTTTTGAAATATCAGCCGCACCGTTGCCGATATACGGCATAGGGAACTGAATAAGTCCCATAAGTATCACGAAAATAAACGGAACGGCATATCTGTTTTTCTTTTTCAACATCACAATACCAATCAGTAAAAATACCGCATAACTCGGTATTATAAAGAACAATGTTTTCGGCAAATGCTCACGGATATTTTCCCATAAATCAAAACGATATGAGGACGTATTCGGTGCATAGCCGTATTTTTTCTCAAATGTACCGAGGTTTATTTTGTTTGTAAAAGCATTTTGTGCGGTTGTTTCCATAACAGATACAAGACGCAGGGGGTGAGTGATGTAGAATTTTATAAGTTTTCCGTTACTCATTTTTGAATGAAACTTTTCATTCATAATATCACTTCGCGGCGGATATTTGTATTCTGATTTATCAAGGTATGCGTGCTTACCGCTGTCGGCCGCCATATCTTCGTCAAGTCCCATATCGATTAAATCCTGTTTCGGATTGGGACTGTCTTTTAAAATACCGTAAAACACACTGTTATACTGCGTATCCAAATTAAGCTGACCGCCGTTTATAACGTATCCGCCGACTCCGTGCCAAAGTAAAACGATTGAACACACAATGCACAAATTTCGCTTGTTGCTTTTAAAACCGACATACAATACAGCGATAATAAGGAACGGTGTAAATACGGCACACTGCAATTTTGAACCGAGTAACAGGCAAGACGAAACAGTGAAAAATATTATTACGCTGTTTTTAGCGTCGTGTATATTTTCAAACATATACAATCCGAAAAGCACGACAGTTGCAAACGATACAAGCATAACGCTTTGACCGTACAGACTGTTTAAAATCGTCAAATTAACTCCGTTAAAAAATACAACGATAAAAAACAACAGAAAAATACAATGCAAAAACTTATTTTCAATTTTAAATTTGCGTTGTATAAAAAAGCATACTGTTGCGTACCACACAAACATAATACCCGCCAAAATCCGCATATCAAAAGCACCGAACGGCAGACATATAAGCCTTGCTGTTGCGGTAGGAAATATAAACGTCGTAGTCGGCACTAAAAACAGAAGTCTTGGCACATATAACAACAAGTCGACCGACGTAAATTTCATATTAAAAAATCTTACGGCATAATCGTAAAAAGAGTAGTCGGACGGGAAATCAAGTCCGCACGGACGCATAACTCTTTCAAAATCGCCCTGGTCGGCAACCGAATGGACAGGCGGTACAAATACCGCGTATATAAACACAGCAATGACCGATATTATAAATATTATATCGTATGCGGAAAAAATCTTTTTCTTCAAGTAAAATCACTCCAAAATCAGTAATGTAAATTTATTATACAAAATAACGGAAGCATTTGCAATAAAAATTGTACGCGCAATCACAAAATCTTGTGCAATTAATGTTGATAAATCTTTTATTTTGTGATAGAATGAATATATATTGAGTTTAGTTTTAATATAAAGGAGTTAAATCATGGAAAACGTAAGAAGAATTTATGTTGAAAAGAAAAACGGATTTGACGTTGAGGCAAAGGGTGTACTTGCCGATCTTAAAGAAAACCTTTCTTTAAAAGGTCTTAAAGACGTCAGAATTATTAACAGATATGATGTTTCGGGCGTAAGCGATGAGGAATATCAAAAGGCGAGAAATCTTATTTTCTCAGAACCTCCTGTTGATAATGCTTATGATGAAGAAATTGAAATCAGTGAGGGCAAAGTGTTTGCGGTTGAATTTTTACCGGGACAGTTTGACCAGAGAGCCGCGTCGGCTGAAGAATGTATTTCAATTCTTACGGAAAAGGAACGTCCGACTGTAAGAAGTGCAAAGGTATATGTTCTTATCGGCGATATTTCAGATGAAGAAACAGAGGCTGTTAAAAATTACGTTATAAACCCTGTTGAGGCAAGAGAGGCGAGCCTTGAAAAGCCGACTTCGCTTGTTATGGAAACAGTTGTTCCCGATGACGTTGCGACAGTTGACGGCTTTACCGAAATGGACAAGAGCAAAATGAAAGAATTTCTTTCAAAGATGGGCTTTGCAATGGATATGGACGACCTTGCATTCTGTCAGAAGTATTTTAAGGATACGGAAAAGCGTAATCCTACAATTACAGAACTTCGTATGATTGATACATATTGGTCTGACCACTGCCGTCATACTACGTTTTCCACTAAGATAAATGATGTTAAGATAAATAACGGCAAATATGCCGATGTCATTAAGGCTGCATATGATGAATATAAGGCTGCAAAAGCTGATTTGTATGCACCTGACAGAGATACTTGCCTTATGAATATGGCAACAATCATAGTTAAGCAACTTAAAAAGCAAGGTCTTTTAAAAGAAATTGATGAATCGGAAGAAATCAATGCTTGTTCAATCGTTGTTGATGTTGACGTAAACGGCAAGGACGAGCCATGGCTAATTATGTTTAAAAACGAAACTCATAACCACCCGACAGAAATCGAGCCTTTCGGCGGTGCGGCAACTTGTCTTGGCGGTGCTATTCGTGATCCGCTTTCAGGAAGAAGTTATGTATATCAGGCTATGCGTGTAACAGGTAGCGGTGACCCGAGAGTAGGATACACACGCCGGAAAGCTTATGCAGAGAAAGATTACAACAGGTGCGTCGGCAGGTTACAGCTCATACGGTAACCAAATCGGTCTTGCAACAGGACAGGTTCAGGAAATATATGATGAAGGCTACGTTGCAAAGAGAATGGAAATCGGTGCGGTTATAGGTGCGGCACCAAAGAAGAACGTTATTCGTGAAGTGCCGTCAAAGGGCGACGTTATTATTCTTCTCGGAGGAAGAACAGGTCGTGACGGTATCGGCGGTGCAACAGGTTCTTCAAAGGCACATAATGAAGAAAGCGTTGTTACTTGCGGAAGTGAAGTACAAAAGGGTAATCCGCCTGTTGAAAGAAAAATTCAAAGACTTTTCAGAGATGAAAAAGTTACTACACTTATAAAGAGATGTAACGACTTCGGTGCGGGCGGTGTATCGGTTGCTATCGGTGAGCTTGCGGACGGACTTGTTATTGACCTTGACAAAGTTCCTAAAAAGTATGAGGGACTTGACGGAACCGAACTTGCAATCAGCGAATCACAGGAAAGAATGGCTGTTGTTGTAAGAGCGGAGGACTCAGATAAGTTTATAGAATATTCAAATAACGAAAATCTTGAGGCAACAAAGGTTGCATATGTCACAGACGAAAACAGACTTGTTATGAACTGGAGAGGTAAGACAATCTGTGATATTTCAAGAGATTTTCTTAACACAAACGGTGCAACAAAGAATACGGATATTGAAGTTGTACTTCCTGATACTGAAAACAGTTTCTTTAAGCAAGAAGTTGTTACTGACGTAAAGGCAAAGTGGCTTGAAACACTTTCAGACTTAAACGTATGCTCACAAAAGGGACTATGCGAAAAGTTTGACTCAACAATCGGTGCAAACAGTGTACTTATGCCGTTCGGCGGTAAGTATCAGCTTACTCCGTCAGACGGTATGGCTGCAAAAGTTCCTGTACTTGACGGTGAAACAAATACGGCAACCGTTATGACATTCGGCTATAATCCGAAACTTTCAAGCTGGAGCCAATATCACGGTTCAACATATGCAATCGTTGAATCTGTTTCAAAAGCGGTTGCGTTGGGTGCTGATTATAAGAAGATTTATCTTACATTCCAAGAGTACTTTGAAAGACTTGGAACCGATCCTAAGCGTTGGGGCAAGCCTTTTGCTTCATTGCTTGGAGCATATAAGACACAGCTTGCATTAGGCATTGCGGCAATCGGCGGTAAAGACTCAATGAGCGGTTCGTTCAACGACCTTGATGTACCTCCGACACTTACATCATTTGCCGTTGCACCTGTAAAGGCTGATAAGGTTATTTCACAGGAAATCAAGAAAGCAGGCTCAAAGCTTGTTATGTTCACAGTTAAACGTGACGAAAACGATTTACCTAAGTTTGACGAATTGAAGAAAATGTATGACACAGTTCATCAGCTTATTCTTGACGGCAAAGTATTGTCGGCAAGCGTTGTTAAGGGATTCGGTCTTGTTGAAACTGTTTCAAAAATGTCATTCGGTAATATGATCGGTGTTGAATTTGACAAGAACCTTACAAATGATATGCTATTCTATGCACCGCTTGGCTCAATCGTACTTGAAGTTGAAGAAGAAATTGACGGTGCCGTAACAGTCGGTACAACAGGCTCTGATGCATTTACAGTAGGCGGAGTAAATATTCCGCTTAGCGAGGCGGCTGAAGTATGGAAAAAACCGCTTGAAAAGGTATTCCCTACAAAAGCAGGTCACTTTACAGGTGAGCCTGAAACATTCAGCTATGATAAGAGAAATATAACTGTTGCAACAGAAAAATTTGCAAAACCGAGAGTGTTTATTCCTGTATTCCCGGGTACAAACTGTGAATACGATACTGCAAGAGCATTTGAAAACGCAGGTGCTGTGGCAGATGTATTTGTTGTAAGAAACCTTACGGGTGACGACGTTGTTTACTCAATGAAAGAAATGCAAAAGAGAATAAACAATTCTCAAATCGTAATGATTCCGGGCGGTTTCTCAGGCGGTGACGAACCTGAGGGCAGCGGTAAATTTATCGCAACCGCATTCAGGAATCCGCTTGTTAAAGACGCGGTTATGAATATGCTTAAAAACCGTGACGGTCTAATGCTTGGTATCTGTAACGGTTTCCAGGCGCTTATAAAGCTTGGTCTTGTACCTTACGGAGAAATTCGTGACCTTGACAGTAATTCACCGACACTTACATTTAACACAATCGGCAGACACGTTTCTTGTATGGCAAGAACAAGAATTGCGTCAAACAAGTCACCATGGCTTGCAAATGTGAATACAGGCGATGTTCATACAATCGCACTTTCACACGGTGAGGGTAGATTTATCGCATCGGAAGAACAGGTTAAGGAACTTGCGGCAAACGGACAGATTGCAACTCAATATGTAAACCTTGAAGATAAGGCAACATATGATATTGACTGGAATCCAAACGGTTCGGTATATGCTATCGAAGGTATAACAAGTCCTGACGGCAGAGTGCTTGGTAAAATGGGACACAGTGAACGTATCGGTAAGAACGTATCGTTTAACGTTCCGGGTAACAAAGACCAAAAGCTGTTTGAGGCAGGCGTTAAATATTTTAAATAATACAAAAAGGCTGTCGGCAAATGTCGGCAGCCTGTTTTATCACGAGGAGAAAGATGTTATATGAAACCGAAAATTGGTGTTGTGTTTCCAAAGATAACGGATAAAGATATAGCCGATTTGGAAATAGAAAAAATAAGAGTTTCAAAAAACAGAAGAAAAATAGGTATTTTGCTTGGCTCTGACACGTCTGCTTATCAGCAGGCGAAGGTCGAAAGTGAAGTAAAAAAGGCTTGTAATCTTACGGAAGTAATCGTTAGGGTTGATAACAGAATTAAACAGCAAGATAAAAATGTAATGATTTACGAAGTCGAACCCGGTCAAGAGGGCACTATGCAGTCTGCATCATCAGGCCCGAAAATCAAAGGTAAGGCAAATGTTTCGGATATGCTTTACGGCAGACCGATTAATGACGATATTATATCAATTCATTCGATTAACGATAATTCAGGCAGAGTTGTATTTTCGGGTAAGGTATTTTTTGTTGAGGACAGAGATATTAAATCTAAAAAAACTGGCAAGGAATTTCACCTTATAACAATGGATATTACCGATAACGAGGACTCAATATCGGCGAAAATGTTCGTTACAAAAACGGAAGATGACGAGCCGTTTAACAAGCTTTTTTCAAAATTGAAAAAGGGAGTCAAGGGCGGCGGTATATATATAGTTGCACGCGGTAAGGCACAGTTCGACCAATATGCAGGTGAAACGATTGTGATGATTAACGACATTGCGGAAATTGAAAAACCACCTGTTCGTATGGATGAGGCATCGGAAAAACGTGTGGAACTCCACTTGCATACACAGATGTCGGCGATGGACGCGGTTTCCTCCGTAAACGACCTTATCAACAGAGCGATTTATTGGGGACATAAAGCGATTGCCGTTACCGACCACGGAGTTGTGCAGTCGTTCCCGGACGCAATGAAAGCGTCTAACTTTAATGAAAAAATTAAAATTCTTTACGGTGTTGAGGGATATTTGATTGACGACAGCAAGAAGATTGTCTATAATGCGGAAAATCAGAATATCGACTCACCGTTTGTTGTGTTCGATATAGAAACAACAGGACTTCACAACGACAAAAACAATATCACCGAAATCGGTGCGGTAAAGGTTGTAAACGGTCAGATTGTCGATAAGTGGTCTACGTTCGTTAATCCGTGTCAGCCGATACCCGAAAATATTGTGGAACTTACGGGTATTACGGACAGTATGGTGGCTGACGCACCGAAAATTGAAGAAATACTCGGTGAGTTTTTCGAGTTTTGTAAGGATTGCATACTTGTTGCACATAACGCGGCGTTCGATATAGGATTTATAAAAAAGGCGGCAGAACGTCATAATTTTGAATTTAATTTCTGCTACCTTGATACGCTTATGCTTGCAAGATGTATGTATCCCGAACTTCCGAATTTTAAACTTGATACACTTACAAAACATCTTCACGTTATTCTTGAAAATCATCACCGTGCGGTAGATGATGCAAAGGTTACGGCTGATGTTTTCGTTAAGATGATAGAAAAACTTCGCGAAGAAGATAAGACGGAGCTTAAAACTTTCAATGATATTTTTGATTTAAGAAGTGCGTCAAAGAAAAATAAAGCGTATCACATTATCATACTTGCAAAAAATCAAATCGGTTTAAGACATATTTATGAAATGATTTCGGAATCGCATTTGAAATATTTCTTCAGAACACCGAGAATACCGCGAAGTTTGCTTGAAGAAAAACGCGAGGGACTTATACTCGGTTCGGCTTGTGAGGCTGGCGAACTTTTCAGAGCGATGATAGACGGTGACAGTGACGAGGAATTAAAGGAAATAGTTGATTTTTACGACTATCTTGAAATTCAGCCGATAGGCAATAATGCGTATATGAAAACCGATCCGAAACACCCTATGGTAAATACGGACGAAGATTTGCAAAATTTAAACAGACGTATTGTTGCACTTGGCGAAAAGTATAATAAACCCGTTGTCGCAACGTGTGACGTGCATTTTATGGATATGGAGGGTGCGGATTACAGAAAAATCCTTATGAATTACAAAGGATTTTCGGACGCTGACAATCAAGCACCGCTGTATTTCAGAACAACGGAAGAAATGCTTAAAGAATTTGAGTATTTGGGCAAGGAAAAGGCGTATGAGGTTGTTGTTAAAAATACAAATCTTGTAGCTGATATGATTGAGGACGTCAGACCGATTCCTGCGAAAAAGTGTCCTCCTGTAATTGAAGGTGCGAAAGAGGGTATCATAAACGACTCGACAACGAGAGCAAAGGAAATATACGGCGATCCGCTTCCTGAAATTGTGCAGAAACGTCTGGATAAGGAACTTCATTCGATTACGACTTACGGTTTTTCGGTTATGTACAGAATTGCACAGGAGCTTGTACGTCATTCACTTGCAGACGGATATTTGGTTGGCTCTCGTGGTTCTGTCGGCTCGTCGCTTGTTGCGTATTTGTCGGATATAACGGAGGTTAATTCACTTCAAGGTCACTATATTTGCCCAAATTGTAAAAACGTAGAGTTTATTGAGTCTGAAATCGGTTTGTCGGGGTGTGACTTGCCCGATAAGGTGTGTCCGAAATGCGGAACAAAGTACAGAAAAGACGGCCACGATATTCCGTTTGAAACATTCCTTGGATTTAAGGGCGATAAAGAGCCTGATATTGACCTTAACTTTTCGGGCGTGTATCAGCCGGTAATCCATAAATACACCGAAACATTTTTCGGCAAGGGTAAGGTTTTTAAAGCCGGAACAATCGGTACTGTCGCGGAAAAAACCGCATTCGGTTATGTAAAGAAGTATTGCGAGGAGAGAAATCTTGTAATGCGTAATGCGGAGATGAAACGACTTGCAAAAGGCTGTGAGGGTGTAAAACGTACGTCGGGACAGCACCCCGGCGGAATTATCGTTGTACCGTTTGAAAATGACATACATGAATTTTGCCCTGTTCAGCACCCTGCGGACGATCCTAATTCGGATATTATTACGACTCACTTCGATTACCATAAAATCGACCAAAACCTTTTAAAACTTGATGAGCTTGGACACGATGATCCGACGGTTATAAGAATGCTTGAGGATATAACGGGACTGCACGCACGGGATATTCCGATAGGCGACCCCGAAACAATGAGTTTGTTTACGTCAAATAAAGCGTTGAAATTACTTCCGGGTAAGGATATAGGTACAAATTTGGGTACATACGGAATACCTGAGTTCGGTACAAAGTTTGTACGTCAAATGCTTGAAGATACAAAGCCGACAACATTCTCTGAACTTGTAAGAATTTCGGGACTTTCGCACGGTACGGACGTGTGGCTCGGTAATGCACAGGAATTAATCAGAGAGGGCAAGTGTGACCTGTCGCACTCAATATGTGCCCGTGACGATATT
>OLOM01000195.1_pt1 | contig 47575 bp, 43 predicted proteins | sample 1672531 | NCBI WGS metagenome assembly OLOM01 (sample SAMEA3136696, study PRJEB25190) | human gut metagenome | reverse complement strand
TATCAATTAAATTATGTACGTGCCTTTCATATAATACGTAACTACCTAAAAGAAAAAGGTGGAAAGAATCCACCTGATATTGAATCACTGATAGCTAAAGAAATACTGCCAATCCGTCCTAATCGCCAGAATGAACGGAAAGTGAAAGCCAAATCACCGGTATCTTTCAACTATCGATATGATTAACACCTAATATTATATATTTTTTAAAATGTAGTAGCAATACTACAATTTTCGTCGTGCCTTCAAATAAAAATACCATCCAGACAATAGTATCTGGATGGTTCGTCATTTCTTAACTTAATGACATTGCCTTTTTGAGGTCTTTTTTTGTTTACTATCTGCATCGCTTAAATCGTTCATGATAAATTCCAAAGCTGACTGCCCCAATGACTAAAGTCACAGGGTTCTTATTAATGAGCACTATCAGGAAGTCCACCATAGGCAATAACCGACGGCTTCCCATCGGACAGAGGGAATATGGATATGTTTCCAGCACTCTGAGAACAATTCTGATGCCAGAACGAGTCTTTACCTCCTTTCGGAAGATTTGAGCATCAAGGCTGGAGTCGACAGCCTTATATTGTAATTGGGCTAGATACCCATGCAGAAAGGGAAATGTTTTCCTTCCTTTTTCTGTTGCTTTAATTCATCAATCAGACGATTATGACTGTCATAAAACTTGTCAAACGTCTGCATACAAAGTTTATCATCAATTGTTTCTTCATCTTCCGCATTGAACAGAAGAAACGCAGAATATAAATCACGCTGAACGCAAAGATTGGGAATAAGTTCCTTCCAGCGCTTGTTTAAATCCGAAGACATGTATTCTCCTGTAATATGGTTATACTGGCTGGCTCTCATCTGCGTTGTTTTGATTTCCAATAGAGTGCCACCAAAATAAGCTAAACGCTGTTTGACCTTTCCAACCAGCTGAGATGGAGCATGAATGGAGATGGATTTTCCAAATCGTTTCTTCTTTTTATAACGACCGGTTTTCTTTGATTTCTCTGTTTTTTTTGCCTTCTTCTGCAGAGCCTTGAAGTTCATCGTCTCGATAACGATTTCATTTCCCATAGCCACGATTTCGTTGGCAAGCTGGTTCTGGAACTGTGAGAGCTTGTTTGAACGCTTTTGATAGAGTTCTTTAATTTTGTCATACGTCAGCTTCTGATTATGAGATACCTTCCATTTCTTATGAAAGTTCCGGCTGTCCTTTTTGATGGTGCCATTCTCGTTATAGTTATCTGGATTATTGGCACGTCGCTGACGGTCTGCTTTTCGGTTCAAACATTTGATTTCTCTGTCAATGGAGTCAATACCATCATTCAGTTCCTTGAACAAGACATCAGCTTCAGATACAGCGGCAATCGTACTTGTGCTAATGTCAATTCCGACTCTGCCGTTACCCATTCTGCGTTCTTTTAAAGGAGGAACTCCTTCCATAACCAGTTCAACGTAGTAACGCCATTTATGTTTGTGCCATTTCCTATGGATACGGCAGTACTTGATTCTATTGTTTTGCATACACTGCTTGGCGTATGCATCTTTCTTACGCACTCGAACTGGGATACACAATCCACACCAGTGGACGCAGTTTTCCTTGAAACGAATACCCTGCTTGTTGGTCTTGCTTTCCATCGAGCGAAAGTCTCTCGCCTTTTTAAAATGAATCTGTTCTCCATTTTTAAACAGGAAGTCAGCTGTTGCACTCCATACAGTTTGCGAAATCTTAGCACATGTATCTGAATCTAGATGCTTTGCGAACTTCTTTCGCCCTTCCTTGATATAAGATTCCAAAGAATAATTTCCAGCTAAACCATATTGAGCACGAATCTCAAGCAAAGCATCTCGTTCTTCCTTTGTGCCGGAATACGCTTTTCTGCGAGTCTTGTATTCCGCATCTTTCAACAGCTTATGTGCTCGCTTTCGAGCCTCCTTGACACAGAGATTGTAAAGATGAGTGCCCGCACAAAAACGGTACTCCAGCTCTCGCTCATCTTCCTTTATTGGAAGAAGACGAAGACTGACTGCAAAACTTGGCGTAGTTGATTTCCCCATACAGATACTCCTTTCTTTAGTAACTATATTGAACTAACACATATATCACGCTTATCACGCTGATTCTAAGAACGACGCCAGCATTCCACCCAACGACTGAAGTCGTGGACTACCTGCTGGATTCAATCGTGTTTTACTGTTGGTTATATACTCGAAATTTCCTTTGTGGTAAAAATGTTTTTTCCTCATGAATACAACTAGCCTTGTTCTTTCTAAGAAAGAGCCAAAGTATTATTGGCTATTCACAATCTGAAACTAAAAAAGCCTCGTAAAAAAACGAGACTTAATCATCTATATTGCCCAAGCCATCGCATGACTCCAGATCCTTTTTACGTGTCCTGTTATTTAGAATATAAAAGGATGTCATGATTTGTTACGTACATTTTTTGAGTTATATGTCTTTGGGGTAAGGGTTAAAAAATGTCCATGTAAAAAGGAATACGCTTGGGTTGTTTTGCTTTTGGAGCGGGTGATGAGAATCGAACTCACGTATCCAGTTTGGAAGACTGACGTTCTAGCCGTTGAACTACACCCGCAGTTGATCGAGCCCCCTTTAGCGAGTCTCGATACCAAAAAAATTCATGATTCAAAATAATAAAATTTAGAGAACTTGTTCCTATCAGGAATTGCACCTGAATTATACCCTAACGGTCAGGAACATATGAAAACAGACAATCCGACGACAAGATAGACACATACCCAGAAATGGAATCGAACCATCTATAAACTTAATTAATAAAAGGATGTCGCCTATTGAAACAGTTTAGTTTCTAAAGGGTATCGTGTCACGTCTGTTTTTTGCTATATGATTGTCACTACTTGTCTAGCGAACAAGTAGAAGAACACCTCAGCCAAGAGATGTTCAGAAACGCACGCGCCTTTCACACTTTCTTCCTTGGCATTTCGCAAGTCCCAGAACCTCGTAAGGTCTGGTGTCATAAGTAGTCGGTCTCACACAGCTCTTGGCTGTGCTCTGCCTTTTTCTATTCCACTGTTTTTAACAGTTTGAATCGTACTACGTTTAACAGTGGTTTAGAATTTCAGGGGTATTGCAACGGACCGCCGATTCCTGTTTTTGAAAGACCCCGACTGGATTCGAACCAGCGACCTAAGATAAGCTAGCATTCTTCTCTCTACCAACTGAGCTACGGAGTCATTAAATATTAAGATGGAGCAGATAACGGGAATCGAACCCGTATTGCCAGCTTGGGAAGTTGAAGTTCTAACCATTGAACAATATCTGCATCTGGTGCTCTCGATGGGATTCGAACCCATACACCCAAAGGTACTGCCGTCTGAAGACAGCGTGTCTGCCTGTTTCACCACAAGAGCATTAAGTGGTGCTCCCGAAGAGATTCGAACTCTTACGCAATTAAGCATCAGCTTCTAAGGCTGACATGTCTACCGCTTCCATCACAGGAGCAAATAAAAATGGAGGAGTTGACTGGATTTGAACCAGCGATAATGGTGTTGCAGACCACTTCCTTAACCACACTTGGATACAACTCCGGAATATGGCGTTGAGTGCAAGATTCGAACTTGCGGTCCAAATAAATGGACGACAGGTTAGCAACCTGCTGGTTTCAACCACTCACCCAACTCAACATATGGTTGCGGAGGAAGGATTTGAACCCTCGACCTTCGGGTTATGAGCCCGACGAGCTACCAGACTGCTGCCACCCCGCAATATACAAAATGGTGGCCTCAACCGGAATTGAACCAGTGCTACAAGAATTTTCAGTCCTTTGCTCTACCTACTGAGCTATGAGGCCATGTGTATGAATAAAAGTGGTGGGCAGAGCAGGATTTGAACCTGCAATGTGTCTGACGTCACGGATTTACAGTCCGCTTGCTTCACCAGTTTGCATATCTACCCGAAAATATGGACAGAAGGGGTTGAACCATCATCAACGGTTTTGGAGACCGTTGCTCTACCATTGAACTATATCCGCATTTTTATAAAAATGGAGCGGGTGATGAGAATCGAACTCATGTATCCAGTTTGGAAGACTGACGTTCTAGCCGTTGAACTACACCCGCAGTTGGTGCTCCCAAAGAGACTTGAACTCTTACACCCGAAAGCATTGGCTCCTTAAACCAACGTGTCTACCTATTCCACCATAGGAGCAAAAGAATATTGGAGAAGTTGACTGGATTTGAACCAGCGATGACGGTGTTGCAGACCGTTTCCTTAACCAGACTTGGATACAACTTCGCTAGAAAAATTGGCTGGGACGTCTGGATTCGAACCAGAGCATGCAGGAGTCAAAGTCCTGTGCCTTACCGGCTTGGCTACATCCCAATATGGAAAAGACCTGCAGAAATGGACAAGTCTCTTTGCTATATGATTGTCGCTACTTGCCTAGCAAGCAAGTAGAAGAACACCTCAGCCAAGAGATGTTCAGAAACGCACGTACATTTCATACTTTCTTCCTTGGCGTTTCGCAGGTCCCAGAACCTCGTAAGGTCTGGTGTCATACGTAGTCGGTCTGACACAGCTCTTGGCTGTGCACTGCCTTTTTCTATTCCACTGTTTTTAACAGAGGTTTAGAACCTTATTTTACCCATTGCTTGTATACGAATTACACTAATGGAACCTTGAAAAATCTAAACTGGTGCCGACTGCAGGAATCGAACCCGCAACCTACTGATTACAAGTCAGTCGCACTACCGATTGTGCTAAGTCGGCATGGTCTGAATGAAAGGATTTGAACCTTTGACCACTTGATCCCAAATCAAGAGCTCTCCCAAACTGAGCTACATCCAGAAAATGGCTGGGACACTTGGATTCGAACCAAGGAAATGCCAGATTCAGAGTCTGGTGCCTTACCACTTGGCTACATCCCAATAAAAACATGGCGGACTCAGAAGGGCTCGAACCTTCGACAAAACGGTTAACAGCCGTTTGCTCTCCCCACTGAGCTATGAGTCCGTGAAGCGAAACCTGCACTTTGGCGTACTGCGTCCAGTTAAGCCTGTTATAGGTTTCTAGGGTTTCCATCAAGTCTTTATTTTACGTCATACGGCGAAATGACGGTGATCTGTCACGCCGATCTACACTACGACTTTTTGATTCAGAGCATACCCTAAGCCTCTTCGGAAAAAGTATAAAACGAAAATGGTTGGGTCATAAGGGAGTCGAACCTTTTTAAAGTAACCGTACACGACCCATAAGAAATCACATAACACCCGCTAAACGTTGGAAAGCAGGGTTATTCACCTCGCTTCTATATATGCGAGTGTTATGCGAAAGGAATGACACCCATTTCCTGGGCTAAGAAGAAAAAGATTGGAATACGTAATCATTCGCATTCCTTTTGAAAAAGTTTAAGCAAGCTCATGCTTTTTGCTTTGGGCTTTTTTTCTCCTTACGGAGTTGCAGGTCTGCCTTCAAACCCGTGAAAACCACGGTAAACCAGATGCATGACATTGGCTAGAGAAAGAGAAAGGGATGTTCTCTAACCATATATAGTATACAATACTTAGCGATACGATGCAAGCACTTTTGATGGCGTTTTTTTTAGTCGAGTGTTACTCGTTTAATACTCGTGATAGCCCCTTTAAATTCTTTGGAATTATTCAGGTTTCCTTGACAGACATACCCGTTAACTACCCCGTAATATTCAGCGGCTTTGTCAGAATCCAGAATGAATTCCAACATGGAACCATCAAAACGGTGCGTACAACCGTCAAAGACATCTTCGTCAGCCTTCTCGTCAGCTTTGATAGCTTTGAAGGTAACACCAGAATCCAACTCAATAATATACTTAGTTCCTACAGGACCGTAATAACTCCCTAAAGCCACCGCAAGATACCCGTCATCTGTTTCATAGTGACCTCGTGCATCTACATGCATCGCAGAGAGAAGTTTATACTGGGCAGAATCTTCATTTGTAACCGCATCAGCATCCATATAGCTTTTCGTTGTGATGCCTTTAGCACATAAAGGGATTTCTTCTGCTGTATCTCTTATGGCTTTTTCGTGAGCCCAAGAGGATTTGTCGGAAGGAATATTCTCTTTAATATTCTCTAAAAGAACCATGTGAGTCTGTAATAAAGGCGTTTCATCATCTTTGCGAGTTACATCGGCTAGAATTCTCGGAGGCGTTATAGCTTTTTCGTAAATCCTGTACAGCTTAGCTGAGCCCACAACTAAACAGCAAAAAAGAATAAAAGATACCAGCAGTGACTTCAGAACTGTTCCAATATAAATCGTTGTATATGATTCTTGATGATTATGTACCACTGATATCCCTCCTTTTTGTCTCTCTTATCATTATACAAAAAGCCATACAAAAAAGTCCTATTGTTAGGTTAGTGAAAAAAAAGAGGAGTTAATCCAATGCCATTAAGTTAGCGAAACATAACCTTTTTGAGATACATAAATTTTTTACCAAAATAAAAAGCGAACCCTATCGATTGGCTACGATAGTGATTCGCCAGTTTGTGACCCATGGTCACCTTCGTCATAAGTAATATACTATATTTTTCGCAAAATGCAAGAAAAATTATACAGTACCCCTTACCCCTAATAAGCTCATAAAAAGGCTGCTTAGATGAATCAATCTAAACAGTCTCGTCATTCTTAACTAAATGACATTGGGAGTTAACCTCTCGTTTTCTTTTGTTTGATTTTATGAAGTCCAATACCAGCTAAACATCCAAGACAGAAACAACCAAGAATCATCCAAACTGAATAGTCTAAATGAATACCCGTTTTAATCTCATCTGAAGAAACTGTTACCTGTGCTGGAGGGGTAGGGGACTGAGGCTCAACAGCTTTTGGTTTGACCTCATGTGTATTTTTGATCACGAAATCAAACTCGTATTCTGCGTCTTTGTCAGGAAGAAGCTGTGCATACGGCGTAGGAACATCTTCTTCGCCACCTTCACCATCACTCTCATCGGTATTGGAAACATTCTTGTAATCTTGGATTTCCGATTTGTATCCTTCAACTTCATCTTCTGTAATCGTGTATTTGATTTCAGAACCATTGTCATAGCGGAATAAATCCTTGATTTCCAGCTTCCATCCGTTTTCTTTTGTGATTTGATATTCTCCAATTTCTGTTCCGTTTGCCATTAGACGAATCGTTACAGATTCAGGTCGGATACCATCTGCATCATCTTCGTCTTTCCACTCTTTTGAAACCTTTAAAGAAATCTTTTCAGGCTCATAGGAATTTGTGACTACAAAACCATTGCCTGTCTTTTTGACATCCACTTCGTATCCGGATGGAACATCCATTTCATCAACCGTCCAGTTGATTGGTTGCCCACCTTCGTTGACTGGAACGTTTTCAAATGCAGTATTCCAATTGCTGTCAGCTGTAATTGTTTTTGAATCGTATAAAATTCCGTTTTTATACAGAGCTACATCAATGTCTGAAGAACGAATACCATCTCTGTTGTTGTCATCATCCCATACTTTGGATACTGGAATTGACATAACAGCTGGAATATGAGAATTAGTGATGACGAAAACACCGTTATCGTCTTTTTTGATATCGCATTCGTATCCTTCAGGAACGTTGTCTTCTTTTACCGAGTAATTGACGGCCGCACCGTTTTCATTCTTGAATAGATCCACAAACGACCCCTGCCATCCATTCTCTTCAGAAAGAGTCAGAGTTTTATCTGTTGCAATATCATTCTGATACAAACGAACAGTTACACTTTCTGGTCGGATTCCGTCCTGATTGTTACCGTCGTCCCATACTTTTCTAACTGATATAGACAACTTGTTTATATCATGTGTATTAATCAAGTTGAATTTGTTGTAAGTTGTTGAATATCCTTCGACAGCATCTTCTGTAATCGAATAGGCAATTTTCTGTCCCGCTTTGAATTCATCTAAATCTGTGAACTCGTATTTCCAGTCACTTTGAGCATTGATTTTTTTGTGAGCAATTTCTTTATCTTCTGCAAATAAACGAACTGTTACAGAATCTGGACGGACACCATCACGGTCGTTGTCGTCTTTCCATGTTTTTGTGCCGGAAACAGAAATCTTGCTAGGCTTGTGCGTGTTTGTAATTGTCCACGTATTGCCTTTATTGGAAACAGAAGAAGCATATCCCTTTGTTTCTGCGATTTCCTTGACTTCATACTGGATTGGTTTTCCATTTTCATTTTTATATAAGTTCGGTACAGATACAGACCAATGATTGTTTTCGTTCAGCTCGATGTCCTGTGCTTTTTTACCATTGGCATATAAAACAGCTTTTACAGAAGCTGGTCGGATTCCATCCTGATTCTCAGCATCATCCCATTTTTTATTGATTATTAATGAGATTTTTTCTGGAGTGTACTTGTTCGTAATGGTCCATTTGTTACCATCGTTCTTATAAGTCGCTGTGTATCCATCAACAGATCTTTCACGGACTGTATATTGGATTTCAGTACCATTCTTATATTTATCTAAATCTGTGAATGTATGAGACCAGTTTACAGAAGGGTTCAAACCATCGTATTCTTCAACAAGCTCCCCGTCGGCAAAAAGCTCTACAGCTACTTTCTTAGGACGCAATCCATCTCGGTTGTTGTCGTCGTCCCAGACTTTCTGAACGCTTACAGATGTTTTTTCAACAACACGCTTGTTTTGAAAAGTAACTTTACCTGCTTCGTAAGTAGCTTCTCCAGTGTACTTATTGTCTTCGTTGATTTCGGTGAATGTGTATTTAATTGGTTTCCCGTCTTCCGTGTATTTTTGAAGGTCATCCACCACTTGTTTCCAGTCTGTATCCAGAGTGACTTTATAGATTTTTTCTGACCCATCAGAGCCGTTGACTTTCACTTTGATTGTTCCAGGACGGAATCCTTCTTTGTTGCTTTCGTCAACCCATTCTTTTTTTACTTCGACTGGAGTAGCAGAAGTTGTGTACAATCCGAAATCGTTATGAAGTGATTTCCATGCATCAACAAGACCAATATCATCTGTTAAAGCATTCAAAGGCTTGTCTTCATTCATGCTTCCTGCCGTAGCGTCTGAATCGATATCTGCATCATTACCTTGTTTCTTATTTGTTACGGTGTACTGAAGAATTTTACCATCCAGAACAGCTGTGTATGTTCCTGCCTCCAAGTGATGAAAGCTGTAATCACCGTCCTCGTCGGTCGTGACAGAATCAACCGCATCTCCGGTTGTTGTATAAGCTGGGAAGAGTTTCTTTCCCGCAACATCGACAGAATCTTTCTTCACCCCAATTTTAGAAGCTGTTGTACGATACAACATAATCTTCTTGTTTGGAAGAGCTGGTTCATCTTCTGATTGAAGTCCGTCTTTATTTCTGTCGTTCCATACACGTCCAGAAAGCATTCTATCCACAACTGTTGTTTTGACGATGTTTGACTGAACGATAGCAATCTGATTTGTTGCGTATTCATAGAATGAGTTAACATAAACATCTTTTTCAACCTGAACAGAACCATCTTCAGCCTGCATTAGTTTTCCGCTCATATCCAGAGGCGTACATTGAATGTGCGCTTTTACGAATTCATTCCCTGCAATATTGCCTCCAAAATCTACAAACAAGGCTGTGATATCGTTAGCATTGACGGCGAAAGTTATTGTTTTGTTTTCAGCGTTTATCACGCCACCTGTCAGCTTGTTCCAAGAATCTAACCCAGTATAATTCAGAATATTGTTATAATCTGGATTTGTCTGGTATTTCTTATCTGTTGTTGTCTGGATATAAGCATTTGATTTATTTGCGTCAAATGTTTTTGGAGCGTCTTTATAGTCTAATGTTACGGATGTAATTCTGTATTTTCCATGGTACTTCGTACCTCTGTCATCTCCGTTAAAAGGCATAATATCATACAGACGTGCATGCCAAAAAAACAAAGTTCTTACTTTGTATATACATTATACAGTACTTTCCACACAAAGTCGTGCTGTACAGATAGTGATTTTGTTATTCATCTCACGAATGAATTTTACCGTGTACTGCATTTTTCTATTTCACTGTTTTTAACAGTAGTTTAGAAGCTGCTTACGCTAAGCCAAGCAGTTTAAAACCTGCATAAGTCCCGACCAAAACAGCGACTACAACTAATGAAAGCAAAAGTTTAGTAACGAAAACCACGGAATCTTTCATTAAAAATCCTCCTTTTATCTGTTGATATTAAATTTTGCCTCAACAACTTCACACCAGTACGCACTCGTATTCTTTTTATCCAAAATACCAGTCTGTTCTTTTGCGATGATATCAGCAATTTCGTTCCCAATAACTCCCGTGTGTCCAGCAACTTTTATGAAGTTGATGTTGATTTTTTCGGCGTATTTATTCATAACGGCTGAATACTGCTTTGTTGATTGCTTGTTACAACGCCATTCACGAGTAACCCAAGCTTGAACCCCTGTATAATCATAAAAAATTGTGATTTCATCAAGCCCAAGGTCCATGGCTTCTTTCATAACCACCATGGCTCCATCGAGCTCTCCAGCCACATTGCGCATAGCGGTCCTTGCAGGGTCATGACTGGAACCTTTTACGATTTTGACATGTTGCTTTCCACCTTTTTCGTAAACAATAAACCCCCCATACCCATACACGCCAGTTACGGAATTAAAAGAGCCGTCAATGTATGCATAATTTTTTGTGCATGGAGATTCAGTGCTTATTGAATCTCTACCGAAATGTTTATAAGAATCATCTTGAAAGTTAAGATATTGCTCCGCAGATTCTTTATCATGGAATGATTGATACTCCGCACAAGAGTATCCATCAACCTGCTTTTGGCATTCTTCCCATGTTAAATATATTCCCGGATTGCGTCCTTTACGTACTACATAATATTTCATACTATTCCTCCTCTTCTTGAAATACGTCAGATTCCTCAACGAGTTGTTCGTTGAAATCTATGCTGATTGCATCCGTCGGGTTTGTACGGAATTTTGGGAATATTCCGTGCTTGACGAACATTTCGGTTGGAACGTATAAAGTGAGATCACCGATGTTGAAACAATTGCAGTTACTCTCGTATGTTTTCCGACCATCTTGTGTAAGACAATATTCTTTGGCAATATCATGCAAAGCTGACATTACCTGTTCCTCAGACCATGAACTGTCAACTGTGATGTCGAAAGCTGTTGCGCAGTTTCCTAAACCGTGATTGTTGACACCGATATCTTGAGCGATAATTGTAATATTTTTAACCGTATTTTTCATAAGTGAACTTTTTCTCCTTTATCTCTATAGCTATATTATACAACATATAGCTATATATCACAATCCTAGTTGTTCACTTTTTACAAAGAAAAAAAGACTCATCAAACGACAAGTCTCTTTGCTATTGAATTGTCACTACTTGCTTAGCAAACAAGCAGAAGAACACCTCAGCCAAGAGATGTTCAGAAACGCATGTGCCTTTCACACTTTCTTCCTTGGCATTTCGCAAGTCCCAGAGCCTCGTAAGGTCTGGTGTCCTAAGTAGTCGGTCGGGCACGGCTCTTGGCTGTGCACTGCCTTTTTCTATTCCACTGCTTAACGGTTCGAATCGTACTCAGTTTAGCAGTGGTTTAGAACTGCTCGACAGCTACAATACTCGCTTCGGACGTTCAAATCGTGCTACGTTTAACAGTCGCTTAGAGCGCCCCTTTACTCATTTAAATAACTATATTATACATAACTTAGTCAGTTACTTCCACCTAATCGCTTAGTGAATAAGACGAAGCAAAAAAAAAGACCCTATATCGGGTCAATTCTTGTTTGAACGTTCAGCTTCTGCTAAGAATTCGGAAAAACTCGTTTTAATTGCTTCGTTCTCGATGACAGGCATAATACTGCAATTCGGAATTCGAAGCTCAAAAGCATCTTTATAGGCTTTTTGAGAAATAAGCATATCACTTAAACTAGATTCGCTGCATTCTACAAATATGTCAATGATTTCATTTAAAAACGCCATATCTTCACTTCTAATATTGTATTGAAAGTCTCTCGACAGAATACTGCATCCTCCGAATTTCTTGTATTTTTTCCAGACTGATGGAAGGGTTGGACCAGCCATCCATGCTTCGAAATTTTCATCAAACAAAGGCTTGTTATAGTAATGCAGATACGAAGCCTGCATGATATACAACAGGCTATTTAATTTAAAAACGTTGATGGTTCTATTTTTTTTCGAAACATACTCCAAAACATAATCACAAATCTCATAGACTTCATAACAATCATTATCAGAAACATTACTCTCGTTATCTTCTTTATGAATTCCAAGCACAAACTGTGAAAAGTATGCTTTTAACTCATTCTTTGGAATTACTTCATAGAACGGATTGTTATCGTCGACTTTTTCTGCGTCATAATGTTTTTCAAAAACAGCCTGACCTTGAATCTTGTCCGATAAATTCAGGACATTGATTCGATACATTCTCTTAACAATATCCTCGATACGTTTCCCGTCTGCTTTTGAAATAGGAAACTTGCGCCTTTCAAATGAAACGATTCCGACAGAGCCGTTATCAACATACGATTCATATACACATGGTACGACAGGACAGATGGTATATGTCCAAATGTCTTCTTTGAAACATTCAGAACCACTTGCCAAGAAGATTCCTTGCACATAATACAAGATACAGTTCAACATCCAATTGTTGATGGCAGAACCTAATTCTACATTTACGTAGTCGATAATAAAATTCGCAACATCTTTGGCAGAATACGGTTTTGAAAAAGATTGTTCATCCTGAAAAGAGGGAAGTGGATTCTGAGCAATTTGAGATTTTTTATCCTTGCACTTTTGAATCTTATACACAGCAACGCCAGCCAAAGCTCCGGCTAAAATACTAAAACATGTTTGCATCATGAGCAAAGACACCTCCTTTTTAATTCTGTAAACAAAGTCTAATGATAACGACTCAAATATTCGTTAACTTTATCCATGTCAAAATCGAAAATAACATATTGATGGATTCCTGAATACGAATTCCCAAGTAACAGGGATTCTCTTTTTAACAGAATAACAGCGAAGTTGGACAGCGAAAAAATCTCTTTCTGCCCGTTTCCATTTCTAATAACGTAATAACGCCAATATGCATATGATTCGTTTTGGTTTACGTGGTTAACAAGTCTTTCGCCAAAGACAGATATCAGACTTCCGTCTTCTGAAAGCTGTTTAACCGCTTGGCAAATATCAAAGAGCCTGCGTTGGTCAAATTCACTCAACATAGGCTTTACCCCTGCTGATGCAAAGAATCTGAAAACCAGCCAAACAGTCCTTTAAACCATTCGACAAATTTATCGAGCCAGCCTTGCATTTTTCCTGTATCTACAAAATCTTTAATACCGTTTGACAGCTGTTTCAACTGATTGATGACTTCTTTTGAATCAATTGCGGATGAATTCTGGTATTTGCCTGCAAATTGAATAAGACGGTCGATATCGTCCTGAGAAAGAATATCGCTTAACCCGTATCTTTCAAGAGATGCTTCGACGATTTCTTGGACCTGCTGCGCAGTTGCCTTAGAGCCTTGGTCGTGTTTTAAATCAGCCAAGTTGGTTTTGATGTCAATCAAAGCCTGATCTAAATTGTGTGTGTTGAAATCTTCCTGATTAGAGTATTTCCGGGCGATATCATTCGTTGTCTCCAATTCATCCTGAGCTACTTGAGAACGCTCTGTATCCACTTTGACACCGTTGCCTTCTAAAGCTTTGTATACGCCAGTTAGAGCAGATTCGCCGGTAGCAGGCGTTAGAGCAATGACGTCGATTTGAACATCGGATACACCAGCTGTAATTGCTGCGTTCGCATATTGTGTGTCTGTGACACGGGTGATATTCTTCGGCTCTACGATATTGACCTGAACACCATGTCCTTTTCGCTCTTTCGTGACTTCGACACAGGAAATCAATGAACTGGTTGAAACTCCGGTTGTACCAAGATATTTATCTACATCTGCACCTTCTGTTTCTAATTCTGTCATTTTGCCTCGGTCAGCACCAAGCTTTGTTGCAACCTGGTTTCTTTCGGATTCAGAAAGAGCCCCTCCATACACAATAGTAGGAGCTACCCATAATTCATCAGTTGCACTTGTAGATGATTCAGCAGCAAATACTGGTGTGCTGAGCACTGTCGTCAATATTAAACCTGCTGATAAAATGGTTGTAATTTGTTTTCTCATGATTTTCTCCTTTTTTAGTTTTTAGAACCAACCTCGTTAAGCCATTCAATAAAAGCACTTGCAGGAACCGGTTTAGCAGAGCCTTCGTACTGTTCCTGTAAACGACGACGCTCTTTATCAACGACAGCAATGACCTGTTTAGACATGCTTAATTTATGACGACACTGTTCTAATCTAACCGTTAAATATACACAAAATACACTTACAACAAGAATCAAAATTTGATACATGTTAATGACATTATTGTTAACCATTAAAAAGCCCCCTTTATATATTCCCAATCTTCTAAACTGTTTATCATGAATTTTTTTCCGATGCCAACTCTAGTTGAAATCGAAATAACATACACCGGAACTCCCTTTTTTAAGGCTTCAGCTATCATGCTTGCAGAGCCCTTCGTCCCTTTATAGAACACAATACAATAGTCTGATATCTCTGCCATTTTCCCGTTTCTTCTAGGGCCGGCAGAACGCCCATACTGTTCCCAGTCAGCTTTGATTTCTGTGTATTCTACTCTTCTTTGAAGAGCATATCTCTTTGCTAGATAATCAACACCTGAAGCTCCTCCTTCTACGATGTGCACTCTTCGATTATGCTTCGTTACGATATGGGACAACAATCCATCTAAAATATTTGTAACGAATTCGTTATCAGTATAATCACGTGGACCTGCCACAGTGACAAATACTGGTTTGTTACTATCTGCGTACATTGAATCACTCCTTTAACTAACTATATTATACCATATTTAGTACTTACACTCTAGTGCGGTTGTTTCGTTTTTTACAATAAGCCGTGAGAGGATAGGGAAGAGAAAACTAAAAAAAGAGCCTTTGATCCTAAATCAAAAACCCTAGTGAGTTTCCTCTGCTGTATGCTGTCGAAACAGAAACCCCAAAATACTCTGCAATCTTGGCTGTTTGCACTTTGTTACCCACTGTGTACTGATCTAATACCTTTTTATATACATCCTTTGGCATCAACAAAGCCTCTGCGAAATCATTCGCCTGATATTCTTCTAATGGATACTTCGATTCATAATAAAACATATTTCTTTGTTTATTCCATAACTTTGGACTTATTTTATACCCCATATGCAAGAACAAATGTCCTAGCTCCTGTGCTATAGCGAATTGTTTTCTTTCCACGTTGTAAGATGAAGGTATGTATATGACAAATCCATCGTTTTGCTTTCTGATAGCGCTATCACATATATTCTTGTTTTCTTCGATATATCCACCCAACGTTGTTACGACATCATTCATATCATAAATCGGTATGTGTATATCATAGGTATCGATTATATCGGCTGATAAATCGTTTATTAATTGTTGAATTTTATCGCTCATATTTTTGAACTCCTTTCCGTGCTACTGATAGTAGCCTCTGCATTTTTTGTGTTTTGCCTTGAGATTGCTGTTATATTGAGCACGCTGCTTTGTACGATCTTTCCAGCATCGAGGAATATCGACTGGATTATCGCCGTACACGGTCGGCAAATTCTTTCTTCGTCCTCTTTGCTTTATATGATATCCATTATCGCACAACCATCGGATATCTTCAGGCGAAATAGCCTGTTTTTTCTCGTTTGTGGTATGAGGATGACGTAAAAAATAGAAGTCTCTTGCTGAGGGTTCTTTCTGGGGTGATTTTGGAAAATTGTGACGTCTTTGCCATCTTTGGCGTAGCACTTCAAAATAATGCTCGATATAAGGTGTCGTATCAATGATATTGTTGTTTTCATCAACTACCTTGTATATAGTGTAGGATGTTTGTAGACGTTTCTTTGCATCTCTAGGCATCCATTCGGATGACCACTCATTTAGAAAGTCAAAATTTTTAATAGACGCCACTCCACAAGACACGGTGTGTCTAAAATACGTCCAATGCTCAGGGAGTTCGGGATTGAAATTCCAGATGATAAGCTCCCATTCGTTGAAATGAAAATTATAAGGTTTCATTATTGGCTCTAGAACGTTTGGCTTGTAATAATAGTAATCATCGTATCTGTAAGGTCCATCACTCAGTGATGCAATAACACGGCGGAGTTTTTTATTGTGATTTAATTCGAATATGGTTCGGTATATTTTACATAACATATAATCGCCTCCTGTTTACGGCATAAACACAAACCTATATTGGTTGGGTTTAATACAGTTGTTACATTGTTTCTTTATAAGTATATTATACATTATTTCGCTCACGTTCTCAATCTCACTTCCTGTTGCTTTTGCAAAAGAAAAGACCTGCTTTATTAACAGGTCGCTTTGCTATATATGATTGTCACTACCGGCCTAGCAAACAAGTAGAAGAACACCTCAGCCAAGAGATGCTCAGAAACGCATGTGCCTTTCACACTTTCTTCCTTGGCGTTTCGCAAGTCCCAGAACCTCGTAAGGTCTGGTGTCCTAAGTAGTCGGTCTGACACAGCTCTTGGCTGTGCACTGCCTTTTTCTATTCCACTGTTTTTAACGGTTCGAATCGTACTACGTTTAACAGTGGTTTAGAACGGTATTTCTTAACTATAATCCTTAAAAGTGTTCGAATCGTACTACGTTTAACAGTGGTTTAGAACACATAGAAATTACGGTGTGTGTTTGGTAGGTTCAAATCGTACTACGTTTAACAATGGTTTAGAACTCACATCGATCTAAGCCACAGCCAATTTTGGATATAACAATTTGATGTCATAAGTAGTCGGCTGAACGCAGCTCTTAGTTGTGTGTAGTGGTTTAGATTACAAAATACACACAGTGATTTCTATATCCGAATTACCAAACACTTCATCAATAATCCGAAGTACGTCATTCCAATTGCATCGATCTAATCCACAGCCAATTTTTGGCATGATGAGCTTTTTTTCGTTAAGCCCATCCATGACATTTCGAACATTTTCCAAACATTCCTTTAAATTCTTCAAATAATGTCCACTTGGCATCGTCGTCGATTTATCCCAATAGTTTCGCTTAGTAATCATGTTTGCAACGAGGGTATGAGAATAGCTATCAGCATAAAACGCTACACGTCCCACTAAAGTATCCGGATGAGCCATTCTAAGGCTACTTTGCACCGTAGGTTTTAAGTCCGGATATTTACGAGTAAGAGCCAAAGCAACACCTGCACCCATTGCAGCATCGGCACTGATACAATGGCAAATTACACAATTACCGGATAGTTTTGTAATGTCTTGTCGAATTATATTTAATAACATACTTACACCACTTTCTTAAACCCAGAAACGATGCTTAGGCATATTTTTCGTTTTTTCTTTGACTTCTTGAACGGCTTTGTCTAAAAAATTTGTATCTAATAAGAAATCTGCATATCCATTCATACAAGTTCTTATATAATCGCTTGTTGGACGAGCAAACTTATAGCCATCATTCATTAAGTAGATCATGCCTTCAATTTCTTCAGTCGCAGAAGAATCGCTGGATTTAAATCTCGTTACAGGAATTTTAATGTTTTCTTTTCTGTAAAAGCCAGGATAGCCTTCGTATAAATCTAAATTGTGCTCATCAAGCTCATCGATTTTCCAAACTCCGATTGGAACAGTACTTCCTTTGCATGGTTCAACAGTTAAATAACCGTATGCTCCGCCTCTAAACACTAGCTTATATCCTTCTAAGACTCCACGTCCAACTGGACTAGCTGAAGCACACCGAAAACGCATTGCTTGTTTGTCTAGATTGCTTCCATACGCAAAATAATACTTACTCATTTTTCTTTTCCTCCTTTTAGATCATCATTTCTAATCATTTTTTCAAATTCGGGTTTTAATTTAAGCAAAGTACGGTAGCCATCTCGCATATCCAAATAAGATTCTTCATTTTCACAAAACGTTTCTTTTACGAGTTCTTTCATTCCCAAATATTTCTTTTTTCTTCTGAGTTCTGGGTTTAATGCAATATAACCACCTACGGTTGGCTTGCCGTAATTAAAAAGATTCTCGGTAATCATTACATAATGCCCACCACGAGGTCCTTTTGCAATAATTCCTAGACTCCCGTTAAGACTACCATATTGGTAAACACCTCCATAGAAAAACCATTTTTTGCCATTCAATTCAACTGGATTTTCGTTTAACTTTAGCATAAATACCCCTCCCTTTCACTTCATCTCTCTACAAATATATTATACGCTATATAGCATATTTTCTCAACACTACTTGTTTCGCTTTTTATTACAAAATAGCCCACTAAAAGTGTAGGCTATTTTTTAAGAACATTAGGAAAACATCTCTGTTTTGTGTTGAAAACAAACCACAAAAAAAGACTTGCCAAATTGACAAGCCTCTTCGCTATTAAATTGTCACCACTCGTCTAGCTGTCGAGTAGAAGAATACCTCAGCCAAGAGATATTCAGAAACGCACGTGCCTTTCACACTTTCTTCCTTGGCGTTTCGCAAGTCCCAGAGCCTCGTAAGGTCTGGTGTCCTAAGTAGTCGGTCGGACACAGCTCTTGGCTGTGTGCTGCCTTTTTCTATTCCACTGTTTTTAACAGTGGTTTAGAACTAAGGAGGAGTTAATTTATCCAACTCTTCTTTTGTTTTCTATATGTTCCCGTCAAACGTACATATTTACAACAAAGGGAACTCGATAGCCGGCATAGGAAGCTCGTCTCGAGCCGTTTTTGACGGTAAATAATTATATATTTCAATCGGCTTCCATTCGAAAAGCAAAACCTTGTAAAAGTCGTAAATTTCTCGAATATTTTCGGAAATTTCATTAGAATGGATTCCAAAACTGCATCCTATAGCTACGCCAAGCTGATTGAAAACAGGTAAAATACGGTTTCGATACACAGGAACAAAAGGCTCAAAACAGAAGCAGTGTTTGTATATTGCTTGACCGTCTTTATCTCGAATTTTCATTAGAATCTTACCAAGAATGTCCCATTGCCCAAGAGCTAAACGAATTGTTGTATCTGTTGCGAGCTCAAGGATCTCCAAGTCGCCGGAGTTAACCTCTAATTCGTATGTATGCTGCTTGTCGGAAGATTTTCCAGCCTTTTCATACAGACATTGCTCAAAAGCCATTTCAAGGTTTTCAATTCTGGTTCTGTACGCTACGTCAATGTTTAATTCGTTTGGGTTGTAGCGGTCTTCGCCATAAAGGACTGTTTGAAAGGCGTGAGTGGCATCTTTCCATTCCTCGCCGAGTTTATTTTCCGGATCACTGAATCCGATTTTAGAAACCATTTCAAAGGCACTTTCCCAATCTAAATCATATAGCCAGATTAATATATTCAAAGAACTGACGATGTTTGAAAGTTGATTTTTGGTTAGTTTGAATTTTGCAAGCATAAGATTCCTCCTTTAATCGATTTGTTTGATGATTTTGATTTTCCCATGCCTTAGATAAAAGGCGAGTTGGCTTAGATTGTCGATATTCTCTAAAAAGCGTGGGTTCTTATTACAAGAAGCCTTATCGAGTTCTAAAAAAATATTTTTGAATTTGTTATCTCGCTTATTCTAACTTTGGAAGCTAGTCTTCCAGTGATTTTTTTGATTTACAGCCAGAGAGGGCAGAAGCATCTACTACCTCTTCTGCTGAAATATAATCCAGAGTACAACGCATCCGATTCTGCATCTTACTTTTAATATGCTTTTCGATGATTTTTTCTTCTTTTCCGCCAAATCTGAAATCATAATATCTTTGATTTCCAGGAAATTCACCCCGCTTTGTGATGGATAATATATAGTATCCTCGCTCATCTAGTTCTGCTTCAAACTCCTTATATCTTTTTATTTCCTGAATGATAAGATTTTTGTCGAATGTGTACATGTACTCAATCAGAAGATTGTGATCAAAAAAAATGTCGCAGTAGTCAGAGCCAAAAGTGTTGTCACGTTCTTTTAAATACAGTCTGTCGTCTTTTGTTGTTTCTTTGATTTCTTCAACGTCTTCCCAAAACTTTTCTCTTTTGGCGATAGCGTCTTGCAAAGAAGCTCCAGTCTCTCGATAGGATTCGAAAAAGCTTCTGGCTTTTTCTTCATCTTTAAACAAACAAGGCTCAAAACTCCCATCAAATTCTATATCCTCGATGAGAGCTATCATACAAAGCACAGAGTAAATTCCATCTTTTTTTGCTAGATAAACAACTTCTTCTGAATAATCACCCTTTTTCACGGCTTCGTCTGCAACAGTTTCATCAGGGAATCCATTTCCATATTCGTCAAGAATTTCCCCGCTATCAAGAATTTCATATGGATCGATACTAGGCAGGTTTACCCATCCATCCGGTAGAATGTCGAGCCCGTTTGGTAAGCCAGAAACAGGATGAGATTCTGGCTGCTTATAAATATAGCGAAAAACATATTCTCTTCCAGGAGTTTCACATCGATAGCTTCCGCCTTTAAAAATAAACTTATAGTCTTTTTCTTTTAGACTAGGAAATGTGGACAACAGAATTGCTTCTGCAAATTCCGGAGATATTCCGTTGTATTTATTTGGCTTTGTTGACAGCAATCCGGAAACAACAAATTCTTTTCCCTTTTCTGTGCGGAAAACAGCATTTCCTTTTTTATTGATTTTGGAAGTAAAAGTAGTACTGTCATTTATACAATATTCGGCACGGACTTTCTTTTCTGCTAATTTAAGAAATGTTTCTTCACTTACAATATTTTTTATTTCCATACAAGTTTTCCTTTCTTATCTGTTCTGTACTTCCTGTAGTATATTTTGCATACTAACTTCATTGCCTCCACGATATAGCTTGGCCACTGCGCACTCCAATTCTTTTCTCGCTTTTTGTTGGCATTGATACTCATATGCGTAATCGTAGAGCAGTGCGTATGCCGGAGATTCTTCTGAAAGTAGTTTATGTGCTAGTTCATTCTTTGTTATCCATGTTGACGTTTTGATAAAATTATAAACTTCATCTTTATTTTCCGGTATTGGAACCTGTATTTTCCCTTTTGCAATCTTAGGTTTTTTCCAAACACCTTTTTTCTTTTTCTGTCTGACGGAAAAGAAAGCATAATATTCTGACAAATCCTTTGGCAATTTTATTGGTATGGATAAGCATATATCTGTAATTGTTCCAGATATCTCTTGCCAAATAGCAGGGAAACTTACAAACTCCTTTTTCTGACGTTCTTCAAAAAGCGGAAACTCTGGAAGTACATCCGGAATATCCTGCACGTACTTATACTCCCCGCTGTCAATCAGTGCAATCACTTTGTCAACAAACTGTACGGAACAGAGGTCGAGGTAGTCATCCCCATGAGTATCCAGAGTACCTATTTCCTTTTTCGGAAGATTATATTTTTCTGGATTATTGATCGGAGTGTGGAAAGTATGATGACCGACATTATAGTACAGATAATACCGGTATTTTTTCTGGCTTCTGTCCTCTACATCAAAAAATTCGACACACATTCCAGTGTCGTGGTCAAAGTAATAATTTTCCCAGACAATCTGTTTATGCGCCCATGCGTAGAAATATCTATCATCATAATGCTGTTCATAACTGTATATACGAGTTCGTTCATATCCAGCAAATTCTTTATGGATACAAATCGGCTCCAGAATATTTAGAAGTTTATCTTTTTTCGAGTAAAACTCATTCTTCTTCCATTCGGATGAATTTGCGTATTTACTGTATCTTCCGTATTGATACTTTGTTTTATGCTCTGCATCCCGATAGTTCTTTGCTCGTTTGTTAACAGAATACAGAGCAGCCTCTAACATGCTTGTCGTAATAATTCCTTTCTTTATATTATCTGTATATTCTTTTGGTGTTCTCATAGTTTTCTCCTGTGAACTACTCCGACTTATAGAAGTCGAAGCCTCCTTCCTTTGCTATCTATATCCTAATATATATTATACAACGGTTCGAGTGCAAAATCGTGCTGTATAGATAGTACCTTCGTCATTCGTCTCATGACTGAAATCACGAGCGTTCTGACTTCAACAGTAAAAAAGCTTGCCAAATTGACAAGCCTCTTTGCTATATGATTGTCGCTACCTGCCTAGCAAGCAAGGTAGAAGAGCACCTCAGCCAAGAGATGTTCAGAAACGCACATGCCTTTCACACTTTCTTCCTTGGCGTTTCGCAAGTCCCAGTACCTCGTAAGGTCCGGTGTCATAAGTAGTCGGTCGGACACAGCTCTTGGCTGTGTACTGCCTTTTTCTATTCCACTGCTTTTAACAGTGGTTTAGAACCATAAAGCTCATAACAAACTCATCGTGAGCCTTAGCAATTTCCTTTGGAGTTAACTCAAATTCCAAACCATTTCTAATTATCTCCTAATACGAAACTTCAAGTTTTAAACGTCTGTCCAACTTCTTAACAGTCCCGTTTTTTAGTATCAGCACAAACCACATATTGTTCGTACAAATATTCTCGACATTTCTGACGAATTCAAAATACCCATTTAAGTGCACAACTTTAACCGTCATATTTTTCTCCTATTCTCAAAAATTTTCATCTGCAAACTGTTGGCACATATCATATGGCATGACAAAGCCATAGTAGGCAATACGTTTTGCTGTTGTTTCAACAATCTGATTGGAACGGGACTTATGCCATACAAGCCAACTGTGCTGGCGCCATATACCATCCTCGGATAAGGCGTACCCAGTACAGATACGTGTAGCTTCTTTGTTTTGCTCCCATAGATTAGCCGAGTTGGCATGACACTGGCTTGGTTCGCCACGCATTAATTTTACATTGCTACCAACCCAGAACTGACCATAGCTTAGGATATTGTCGAGGTCTTCTTCATAGGGTGGGAAACAGACAGCTTCTCCAGCAAAGGCAAGTAGTTTTTGATGAAGATCAAAGAAATGGCTGTCCATTGATGGATACATTTTCTTCATGCCTTCCAACGTAGAACTTTCTTTGCGGTCTGCTTTCCGAACAGCATCTATTAAGCTCCATCTGATACTATCTTTGATTTTCTGACTCTTTGCTTCACTATAAATAAGGCATCTGTCAAAGGTGTCTTTGTCAGTAATATTTACAATACGTGATTCTCCATCTAAAATGACACGAGTACCACATACTGCCTGGAGTTGTGCAATATCTGCTGGTAATGATTTCATAACCGCACCTCTTTTCTCTACAAGTAAATTATACACTATATAGCGTACATTCTCAAGTGCGGTTTTCTTGATTTTTATAGCAGGGAAAGGGAGAAGAAAACCATCCATAATAGGATGGCTACTGTTATTTACTGATGATTTGCTCGTTCAATATTTTACGCCCCATACAAAACAGCATCTACACAATCCCAGTCGTACTTGTTAACCATATCCACAAGCTGAACAATCAGACATTCGTAGCTCCACGCAAGAGGATACGGCATTTCAAGTTTTCCATACTTGTCGAGCATAACCCCATTGTTTGCCGCATATTCCCAATCTTTTACGTAAGACTCCAAACAAAGCTGAAGCTTGTCCATACTAAACTCGTCTGCATCTTTTGAAAATTGTAATAATCTTTTATAGAAGTTAGCAATTGCCTGATAGCAGTCTTGAATCAAATGAATCATATCCTCTTTAGAAATCGAAACGACTCTAAGCCCATCTAAGTCATATTCTCCTTTTTTAATCAGAAATTCTTGACCTGTTTTTGCTCGAAAATCATCAATGATATTGTCAGGAATAAAGTTTGGATTACTGCGGATCATAGACATTGTTAAATCAGACGAGTTAATTTCAAAATCTTCATCAAAATCAAAACACTTGTCTCTCCAGCGGTCTTCATCAAAAAAATCTCCGTCTTTGTCAACATATCCCAACATTTTCGAATAAGCTTTCTTATGCACTGCTTCTTTTTCCGCCTCGTCTTTATACTGGCGAATAGCAAGATTTGTTCTGTAACTCATATTTTGTCCCTCCTTTTATATTGAAATTTGCTATATGATTGTCGCTACTTGTCTAGCAAACAAGTAGAAGAACATCTCAGCCAAGAGATGCTCAGAAACGCACGTGCCTTTCACACTTTCTTCCTTGGCGTTTCGCAAGTCCCAGAACCTCGTAAAGTCTGGTGTCCTAAGTAGTCGGTCGGACACAGCTCTTGGTTGTGTACTGCCTTTTTCTATTCCACTGCAAAAATTTAAAGCAATGGTTTAGAACGAATTTAGTTTGTAGCTTGTTTCTACTTTGATGTACTCTCATCATTGAAATGACGAGATTCTCTTTCTCACAATGCGAGAAATGAAGCATCGCAAAGCTTTCAGTTTGACTCGAAGTCCTGCATATAGTCTTTGCATAGCTTCTGCCTTTTTGAGCATTTCCAATCCATGTGGACTGTACCCTGCATACTCATGCTGCATCCAGCAGGGCTTACGCCTGAGCCCTGTCCGAACGAGGAATTCTTTTAAGCTAGAATCCAAGGTAGGATTTATATCCTATCTAATGTATATTATACAATGCTTTGAATACAAAATCGTGCTGTATAGATAGTACTTTCGTCATTCATCTCACGACTGAAGTCACGAGTGTTCTGGTTACAGATTATCAAATGACAGCTTAATTTTTGAATTTTTTCCAATTCAGAATCACGATATTTTCATAGCCAGTTTCTTTGCAAAGAGCTTCTTGGACTTTTTTAACGAGCTTTTCTGAATTAAGTTTGTTATCTAACTCAATTATATTTGATGCGACTCCAAATCTGTTTTGAGTCGAATAAGAATATACGACATAATACAGATGCTTCTTACTTTTCAAAAACATACCCAAAACCCCTCTAAGCAAGAGCCTGAATCATTTGATGTTCAGCTCTTTGAAGGTTTGTTCCTTGGATGTAGTCAAATGGAACATGATTGGCTGTACAAAGTTTACATCCTTCATAATACGTTCCATGACTCATGAAATCAAACAGGAAAAACACATAACTGGCGTTCTTAATCATATCGAAAGGAACTCTCTTGCGTCCATCAATCCATCTGACATTCGGATACTTGTCTACGATTTTTCTGCATAAAGTCGTATGACCACCCAGAATAACAATTTCACCAGCATCACGAATGACATCTTCGTTGATTGCTTCAGGCACCGAAGAAGATTCAGAAACTTCCCGAACGTTGTCAGAGATGTTGAATGCGTATTCTCTTAGACGATTCAATTCTTCACGCTCTTCAGATTTCAAATCGTTTTCGTGAAGTTCGTTTTGAGCGTTTTCGATAACTTTATCAAGCTCGTGAGTTTTTGCACGAAGCTGTTTTGCTTCATTTTTAGCGTTCTTAAGCTGACGCTTCAAAGACTCAATTTCCGAAAGCATTAATTCCTTGTCTTCTTTTACTTTTGTGAGTTCTTTTTCGAGACATTCCATTGTCTTTGTTGCTCGGTCTGTCTTGTTTTTCTTTTTCTTGGATTTGGAAGGGGACTTCTTTGAAAAATCAACATCGGGAGCATATCCAACAAATCCTTCAACGTCCTTAGGCATCCATTTTTTCTGTGCATCGGAAGCCATACGAATGTTGTTGATAAGAATGATTTGAACAATAACGAAACACTGGTCTTCTAGTGTCATGGCATTCCATTCCTCATTGTTAAATGAAGCTCCAATATTTTTTCGGATATGATTAAGACTGCTGTGACTTCTTAAATCAATGTTAATTAGAGATGTAGAATCTGAATAACGATTTACAAGCCCACGGAAAACTACAATGGATTCATAAAGCTCTATGTATTCTTCGACTTTTTTTGGCATTTTGCCGTTTAAGATTGCGTCAACAGCAGAATCAAGATTTAATTCATGTTGCACTTCTTTTTTCTCTGCCACAGTAATAAAATTCAGCTTTTCTGTTTCGGTATCTGCAAGAGTTTCAATCCATTCCATAAAGCAGGATGCCATGATAGCCTGCCAAGGTGCCTGCAATACCATCAAAGCATATACGATGGTTGCAATCCCACGGTCTACAATACTGCATCTTTCAAAGCCGTGATATGTTTCATAGTATCTTTCTATTGCTTTTGACAAGGCTTGAAGTCCACCAAGTTTTTTATATGAATCGACGTTCAAAAGGGTATTTAGGTTTCCTTCCAAGACTTTTATGAAAGACTTCTTGACGGATTCTACATTGAACGCAGTGTTTTCCAAAGTTGACAGCAACCCCATCATCGCCATTTCATCTGCATCATGACCGTTTATAAATCCGTCGTCGCGAATATCATTCATTAGGGTTTGAATGTTTTTATCCCGCATCTTATTCTTTGTAGCAGGATTTGATTGAAGTAAATCGATGATTTGGTCAGGAGTCAATCCATAAAGAGAAAGGTTATACATATAGGACTGATAACGAATGCTGTTAACACGGACGTCGTTATTATCTTCGCCAATGTCATCCTTTAAAGTCAAGAGCTCTAAAGCATTGTATTCTCGAAGAAACATAAATCTTGCAACGATGATTTGATTGATGGTGTAACGGCTGTGATCTCCTAAAAAGAATCGATATCCATTACATACGTTTATCATTTGTGCATAGGTTTTTATTCGCTTATCATCTGCTTCTTTTTTACCAACAGACAACCAGTCATTGTATATCTTTCGTTCTGATTTGGTAATTCGATTTACATCTACACCAGCTCTTGTCATAGTGCTAATCATAGAAGAAGAATCGTTGGCTATAGAATCTCGAATGCTTTGTGGCATCATAGGCTGATGTTGATTCGAATTTAATATAGATAGAATATCGGGTTTTGTTTGCATAGTATTCCTCCGTTTCTTTTACTAACTACATTATACAATACATAGCACCACTTCTCAATTCCACTTCTTGTTCTTTTTCTGAACAAAAAAAGACTTGGATTAATTCCTAGTCTTCTGTTGCTGAAATGATTTTCCAAAGATATGAATGTGCGTCGTCACAAACCAAAGACGCTTCATTATCGTTTATATCGGAGCGCTTTACATTATCGGTTGATAATCCGACTGCAGGCAAATAACTCACATAACGTGTTACCAGAGTCTCTTTGGCTTGCTCTAATGTGTCAAAATAATCAGTTTTGATTTCAGAGCCGTTCGACTCGATTAAAATATATTTCAAATTTGATTCCCCCTTCCAAAATCATTCAAAACACTGCGAATATTATCCCAGTAGGAAACACCAAAATTATATCCAGACTGAAACACGAGTTCTCGGGCTACAGCATCAGCCATCTGTGCATTGATATTTATATGATTTGATGAAGCGAATACTATGGCATCTTTTTTTATATGCTCAAACCAAAGTGTTTTATAAAGCTCATCCTTTTCGTTGGGTTTGAGTTTATCCAGTATTCGTTGCACGTTATATGTTGCCATAATTTCTCTCCATTCCTTTTTTTGTCACTGCTTGTCTATTAAACAAGCAGAAGAACACCTCAGCCAAGAGATGTTCAGAAACGCACGTGCCTTTCACACTTTCTTCCTTGGCGTTTCGCAAGTCCCAGAACCTCGTAAGGTCTGGTGTCATAAGCAGTCGGTCGGACACGGCTCTTGGCCGTGTACTGCCTTTTTCTATTCCACTGCTTTTAACAGTAGTTTAGAATCCTTTGCTTTTTCCAATGTGCCATATCGAGAAGTTGTGATAGCTTTTCCGCCATCTTGTTTACATTGTATGAAAGCATAGACTTACCTCGATGTTAGCATGTTTCTTTTGTGAACGTACTACCACTTTTTTTGACAGATACCACATAATTGCTTTTATTGATTTTTACGAAAAAATACATCATATACCCCAATCAAAATCAAAGGTATACATCCGATTACAATCATCTGCCATCCGAGCTGACATTCGATGAACGATAGAATAACTATTGCTGCAAGCTGAACAGGGAACATGATTACAGCACCCCATACGGACTCCGTATACAATCCAACCATCATCGAAAAAATTATATTAACGATGATTACGATGCTTAAATTCATGTCATCCCTTCTTTCATTTTACTTACAAATATATTATACACTACTTAGATACTAAGCTCAATCATACTTTCTAGTGATTTTTTTCCTAGAAAGAACGAATAAAAACACTAAGAAGATGAAATGATTTTGAAAACCGGATGAGATATAATGATGATGGAAGCAAGGAAAGACATCTTTGCTTCTGATTAAATTTCGTTCAGGTCGAGAGACTTTTATTTCATGTGTTCGATGTGCTGTAATAACTGTATCATTCTTGCGCTCAATATCATAAATTGCCTGCACAACGGACGCAATCTTTTCTCCTATTATAAGTGATCAATAAGTAAACACGTTTAGTTCTAGATAATCACTCTCGACCACCTTTCTTTCTAGTTGGGCTCGCTTTATGCTTTAGCGAGTCCTTTTTTTTTGCGCTCAAACAGCTCAAACTAAAAAAGAGCCACTAAGCTCCTTTAATGTTTTATTCTGCGAGAAAGACTCGTTTATAATTCTTGTAAATCTTTTTGTCCTGCTCTTTTGTCGGTTTGTTATTCGGATTATATCCTTTGACAAGTCCTATACAGCCTTCAATGGCTTTACCGTTCTTGACCCTGACTAAAGTCGGAACATATAACCACAGCTTACCGTCCTCGTTTTTAGACATATATTTTTTCATGTGTTTTGCGAGGGCTTTTCTTTGAGAATCTGAATAGGTTAATCTTTTGAATGTGTCACGGGTCTTTACATAGCGTACTTTGTAGTTCATGTTAAATTCATTAGCAACTCCCAGAACATACGAGCCGGCTCTTTTACAAAACGGACAGGCATCGTATCCAAAATAAAGAATCACATCGCTGTCGTTGGAACCGAAATATTCCAAAGCTTCATCCATGGTAATCTCCTGAAAGTCTCTGGATGATGAGTTCTCGAAATTAGAGAAATGTTGATAGATGGTTTGATGGGTTTTGTCAGGAATACAAAATACACATACGCATAAAGCACAGAATAAAACTCCACATAATGTGAGTTTGAAAGGATATTTTTTTAGAGACTGAATATATCGCAACATAAGTAGACCACTCCTTTGCTTTTACAATTAACCATGACAAATAATTCTATGATTATTTTAGAAAGTTTTCACAGATATGTCGCATCCTCGACTTAGTGATTGTTATCTGGGATTAATTCGAATTATGATTCGCCTGAAACCATTGGTAAATTACTCGTTGACCTCGAAGAAAGTTGGCAACTTCCAAGCAGGTTCTACACCAAGAATCTGCGAACAGGAACGGTGATAAGTTTTGAGTATGGTATTTACAAGTGCAACGATTGGTGATTGGAGCGTTGTTTGTATCGTTTGCTGAGCAATTGTTTGATGGAGTCTTTTTCGTTTTTTTTGTCTTCTGTGTCACCTTCTTGCATTTCGCATTATAGGTTCCAACAAAAAATCTTTTTAATACGCTCAAAACTCCAAACAAAAAACTCCCAATTAAGGCGAGGGAGTCAGGCGCACAAATATGACTTGCGAAGCTCTTCACTTATATCCCGCTTATCCAAAAGGACTGAGCAAGCGGTCTGCACACATAGTCATTAAATGACCACGAATCTCCGTGTGCAATTTTGTTATGTATTCAGATACGGATACTCCGTACAATTTGAATATACCAGAAAAAAATCTAAAAAACAATAATCAGACTCACATCAGTTTTTTATATGCGGACTCCTCATCCGAATATGTTTTTGTGGTATTTAAAATTTCAAGACTCTTGCGTAGTGATTGGGCTTTTTCTAGGATTTGAACTGGAGATACTTTGGACTTGCCAAAACGTGTTGCTCTTCTCCTCTAGGACTTTAGAAGAATGAAAAAATAAAAGTGGGGAATCAATCTCACCTCACAACCTGCCTCGCAAGACATAGCTTCTGACAATGCTCACGCCACTAAATTAATTATCTACCATACGGCTGAAGCGGGGAACTAATCTTGCACTCTGTCCACTTTGCTCAACACAAGCCACGACAATGCTCTCATAGTCGAGTTAGCATTTATTGTGGAATCGAAAATGGGGAACCAGTCTCACGTTAAAAAATACTGAACAGTTAATACTTTTCAGATCACAGCAACCTCATTCATCCCACTTGCAAGATAAACAGGAAATTAATCTCATTTTTAGTACAACGAATCTGCAAAACGATTCTCACTACAACACTTAACAGCATGAACTGCAAAACCGGGAAACTAATCTCATACTTGGCATTCAAATGTAATATACCCTTTAGCAACGCTCTCATTGTTGAAGATGTATCTAATACAAAACTAAAAGCAGGGAACTAATCTCACAAAAACCAATCTTGTTTGCGATAGTGCCCTCATTGTATATGACAAAAAAATCACAAGCTACAGTAGGAAATTAATCTCACGAATCTTTTCCTAGCCTGCAACAGCAATTTCATCACATACAAGAATAACTCCACAAGTTATGGCAGGAATCTAATCTCGTACTTATACTTAATCCAATTTATCAAACAGAAGATATCCAATCTATTTCCTGAAAATCTAGATAAGTGGATTGCTTGAATTTGGGATGAATATTATGCGAAGTGGAATTCTTGCAAAAACGACAAAGAGAAAATCGAAACATATTTGCTTGTATCGGGACTTTATTACTTTACTACTATGTAATGCAAGGTACTGAGTTGCCTTCATGATTTTCTGAATGCTGCTTAGAGTTACCTCGGTTAAACAACTTTGATTTACTCGTATATAAAACGAGGCTTTTGCAAACTTTATACGTTTATTTGTTTGCTTCTTATTTGTATGCTGACAGCTTACATAAAACACATCCACCCTATCTTTTAACGTACAATCTTTTTTTGGATTTTTCTTCCGTGCTTTTATGGTTCTTTTTAGATCTCGCTCGCAACCGCCTTTGCCTCTTTTCTCCTGATTCTTATTCGACCACCTAGCTCGCTCGTATGCAACGGGATTGTTCCTGATTCTTCGATTCTTTATCCTGATTTTATTCGGGAATATTATCCGATCCTTACTCTCAATCAAATTATGTTGAGATTGATTCAAGTGTTTATCCGGGTGATAACTTACTTGTCTGTTCGGAGCTTGAACCTGCGTATTACTAGAATTATGATAGGAACGCTGTATGGATACTTATCCGGATTTACTTTGAATATTTTTGCTCGAAGATGACGACAGCATTCTGACAAGGACATTTGACGGATATACGTCGGCGTCATCTCGTGACGTTGCTTGGTTTTTTCTGGGGAACGAGAACAACGACAAACGATACGAGTGATAATCCAAGACAACTGCTAATATGTGTGCTTCTTCGTTTCGTATCTCAACTTGAATAACATGGATGTGAACGGTATGCACTCGGGGGAATTAGTCTCGTGTTTTTTTTCGGAGCAAAAACCGATAACGATGAGTATCTGGCTGATAGGGTAAAACTACGTCTTAAAACAAACGGAATGTCATTAGGATTTTTCCGAATATCACTCGAGTGAGAAAACCAAGGTGGGTATTGTTTGGAATATAACCTGAATCTGTTCGGAACATGGAATTATCCAGACAAACTCTTATAAAGAAACTTCACATCTCTTACAACATCAGAAGTCCACGGCTGACTGGTTTATTTTTTAGCTTGTCTGTAGATTAAATAACGACACCTGTTCGGACTGTTCGGAGCTGAACCTGATGCTGTTTAGAATTTTATATGGGTATATCATGCCGAACAAATCCCAACGAATTCAATTTCGCTCGCTCTTGAATCTGCTTGACCAACATTGTACGTTCGCTCAAGAATAACTCGTAAAAATAACACGAGTATTTATTTGGATACTTTTAAAACTCAACAAATTAAATTCACTCGGAGCAGAAACAATGAACGGGTATTATTTTGATTTTGTTCGGAGCTTGACTTTATTTAGAATGGAGCAATTTGGATTTTTATTGGAGTGCTGTTTGGAGTACAACCACGGAGCACATCAGGATTACTTGATGACGTTCGGAGCTTGGACAAGTCTACTATGGATGTTGTTCAGAATTTTTTCAAGAAATAAAAACTGAACAAAGCCCGAATTAAATTCGTTTAACAAACCAACCTCATCCCGTATAACAATCGCCACAAAATTCGAGTAAACCACTCGTTTATCACCAAAAAACGAACTGAATCTGATTCGATTTATTATTCGAACGGTTTAAGAACAATATCGAAATCACATTAATTTGTTTTTGTAATGGGTTTAACCTGACATAACCGTTTCTCACTTATAGGAATATTCGGTGGTGAGAACGGTGAAAACTGATTTGAATTTTTTTGTTTCTTCTCCGAATGAAGTAACACCCACAAACCTCACAACAAACGCCTGAAAACTCTGGTAAACGCTTGGTTGACTAACGAAAAAGCATGTGGTTTATATTCGGTTTTATTTTCTCGAATGCAACGACAAATATTTTGATTCGATGATGAATCGGATTTATAAGAGCATTATTTCACGGATAGGTTGTGTCGTGTTTGTTTCGTTTCTCCAATACAGCAAGTGAGCAGATTTTATTTTGTTTATTTTTAGTTTTCTCTTGTCACGATTATTGATACGAATGAATAGATATTTCTTCGAACGGAAACTTTAACACGTATCAAACTCCATAAACAAACCTGATTTATTTTGGGATTTTACTAGAGTCATATTTAAAAACAAAGAAACGACAAATACTGTTGTGAATTTATATTGAATGTTAATTCGAATTTTCTTTGAGTACAAATAAACCAATAAACCATCCACAACAAAATCCATAAAAATATTTACCTGATTCTTACAACTCCCGTTTCTTTGAACGATTTAATAATTGCTTGTTTCAAGCTTTTAAATAGTTTTATTCGAGAGTTGTTTTGTATATGTTTGGATTTTCCTTAGAACATCCCCTTGTTTAAAACGACTATACATTCTACTAGGAACATTTTACTTGTTTTTTTGCTTCGAATGATTTTTAACACGTCTTTCTCGAGAGGACTTGTTTTTATGTTGCTTATGGGGATTGATGACTTGAGTTTTTACTGAAGTAAAGAACAAGTCAAAGCCCTAAAAAACCTCTTAAAATACCCTATTTTTACTCCAAACAATAAATCTCGCTAAATAGCGTGCAAAAAACAGCTAAATACGAAAAACGAAATTATCTTTAAAAAAACCATTAAAAAATTGAAATTCTCAAATTCGATTTCCAAACTTAAAATTTCCTGCTTTTTCTTGAAAAAACCAGTCTATTTCTTAACTTTTTTATATGTATTTCCTTTTACTCCTTAAGGAGAGTCGAACTAACTTTCAGCTAAATCAGGAAAGTTAAAACGAGCCTCACTTGCACCTTAAAACCACCTCGAAAAAGCAGGCGGAAAACATATTGCTAAATTATCTCAGTTTAGATATTATTTGTTTCAGTTATTCCTTTGATTTTGTATAGTCACTCTTTTATGCGTGTATATTAACGAGCCTTTGAAGTGTAGAATCATTCTATGATATACTAATAATATGTGATGAAACAATAAGCTGATTTATCTTATAATAAAAGTGTAGAAGGAGGTCTTGAATTTATGGATACGAACGCAAAAACTAGGGCAAAATGCATCGCAATCTATAATCAAAAAGGTGGTGTTGCAAAGACGACAACATCTGTCTGTTGTGCTCAGATTTTAGGAGAAGCACTTGATAAAAATGTTCTTTTGATTGATTTTGACTCTCAAGGTAGTGCATCTTTAATGACAGGGATTGAAACGTGGGATGACTCTTCACCAAACATTGGAACACTTATGTCAGACATTGCAATTGATGGACATCGACCTGCTATTTGGGAGATTATGGATTGTGTATCTCGTGGAAAATATGAACACAGATATCAAATCAAAGGGGAATTCGGATGGAAAACAAAGATGAAAGAATATGATTTTGACATCCTCCCTGTACGTGGCGTTGACCTTTCTGTAGCCGAGCTTGCTCTGCATAATGATGCAAACTGGGTGTATAAAAACGTGTCAAAATCCTTCCTTATGCTAAAGATGATTGTTGATACGATTATAATAGAAGGCAACTATGATTACATCATTATTGACTCAAATCCAAGCCTAAGTGCACATGCAATCAACGCTTTATTTGCTTCTGATTATCTGATTGTACCGACTACAATGACACCTGAAAGTATCAACGGAATCTCGGCAATCTTTGCTCGTCTAGAAGAACTGAATCTTGTTTATCCGTACTTTGAACCTCTTGGAATCCTGTACCAGAAGTTCTCTGGAAACCGTACGTTAGATAAGCTGATTCTTAATAACACAGTATTTGAACCGTTTGAAACAAAAATTCCAGACGTAAACACTAAGATTTCAAAGAGTATAAATGAAGGAATTATTCCTGTATGCAAGAAGGATAAAGCTTACGCTCCTTTAAGAAAGGCATACATCGAATTATGTCAGGAAATCGAAAAGCGTATCATTAAAAAAGAAGCGGAACACGGCAAACTTCAACGTGTTTTCATATAGAAAAGGAGAATTAGATTATGGCAAAAAAACAATCTATCGTGGAAAAAATAAACTCTACACAGGGAACAAAAACAGGTAAAACACTATTTGGAAGTTCCCCATATCAGAATGGTTTTGTAATGGATGAGCAAGTGGAAACGAATAGTGAAAATTACAATTATACAGTAGTTAAACTTGAAGATATAAATGGATGTGAAACGAAAGAATGCAGTAACGCTCTTCGCAAATCGGTTCTTGAAAGAGTTATTCAACCTGTTATTCTATCTCAGGAAGTGGAAGAAATTGAAAACCACGGAATGAAATACAATCGTCCAACAGGTCGTTATAATGTAATTGACGGGGTCAAGAGAATTCAGATTCTACGTGAAGATGGAAGGTCTGCTGTACAGGCTTTGGTGCTTCCAACTACTGCAACAAATGAAGAAATCGAGCGTATAAAAGAAACAGTTTCAGCTGATAAAACGAATGGAATTCAACAAGTGATTCGAGATGTTACAGAAACTTTAGACGAAGGAATCACATATTGTTACCGCTATGAAAATATTCTTGTTGACGTTGATAAACTTATTGAAAGAGACAATCAGTACAGCATGGACCAGACTGGAATTGACGAATTAGAGAAAAGTATTCTCCATTTAGGACTGCTTCAGCCTCTTGTTGTTCTGCCTGTTCTTGATTCAACTACACTTGGAATTGTGTATCAGATTCAATCAGGTCACAGACGATTCAGAGCCATTAAACAACTAATTCAGCACGCTGAAGAAGGAAGCTATCCGGGAAGAAAAGAAATCATTCTAGAAACATTCAAAACAGTTCCAGCACTAATGATTCCAATGGGCAGTGATAAAAAAGACATTGAAGATATCTATAATCAGACGAATATGTTAGCCCGTCACATGACTGTAGAAGATTGTTTTAAGGTCATCGAAAGCTTTGAAAACCTCCCTTCAAGACCAACAACAAAAGAAGAATTTACACATTTCAAAGAGATGGGATATTCTCTTTCGTCACTTGTAGCAGAAGTTCAAAGTCAGTTGAAACGTCTTGGATTTAAAGACTGGAAGAACACAAAAACATCTATGTTCCTGAATATCTATTACTACGGAAGTGATAAAGCAAGAGAAGTTTTTACAAATATCGACCAATATTCGATAAACCAAAAAGATGTTTACTGGATCGTTACAACATACAAAGACTTCAATGAACGTACTATGCAAGACGAAATTCTTGAAGAATCATTAAAGAATCGTTCCTACCTAAAACAGTTAAAAGCCGAAAAAACAGTTCGCAGAAACCGTTCGGAAGTAACGATTAAAAATGTTTCAGATTCTCTTATTTCTCAAAGAAATATCTTTGAAAAATACATTAAAACAACTATAAGTGGACATGCTTCTCAAGATGAAAAAGATACAGCCAGAAAACTGATCAATGAAACAAGACGTATTCTTGTTCAGCTTGAAAAGGCAATTGAAAACATTCAAGAGGAAGAAGAACAGTAATAAAAAGAGCAGACAACTTTGGATTATATCCATTGCTGTTTGCTCTTTTTTTTGCTTATTCTTGCTCGATAATATTACTAAGGTAAGGCTCGATTCTATGAATCATTTCTGTAACGAGAGCATTTCCCATCATGAAATATCGTCTTCTTTCTGACATGCCGGTGTTGGTCCATCCGTCAGGAAAACACTGTAATCGTTCGGTTTCAACAGGAGTTAAAACGCGAAGCTTCCCTGTTTGTTCGTCGGGAATTATATGTGTACATCTAGATGTTGAGCCCTCACTTGTCAGCATCGTTCTTGATGGAAGCGATAATGAATCGTATGGAGACATAGCTCCTTCTGTATAAAAATATGGCGTTCCATCAGGCTTTGTACGAGGAATTTTTTTACTTCCACGAAAGTATTTGAACTGTTCATTCTGTTTATCACTCAGGATATATTTGGTTAAATCTTTTCCGGATTCTCGAATATCTCCCAATGTTTTACAGGTTTTTCTTACTGGCATATAGTCAAATGTTTCTACTTGCCCATCCATCATAATGCCATAATTTTTAAAATCAAACTGCCCGTTGTCTGATACATCCACAATATCCTTGTATTGTGTAATATCAATTTTTACCGTATCTTCATTCTCACTTGCAATAGATGGAAAAGCTTGTTTAAGCATGCCATCTTGATGTTTACCAGTGTATTTTGCGTCTTTCATCTCGTCTGCATACCGAGTATGGTCGTTCCAAATAAAGATAAAAACTCGTTTTCTTCTTTGCGGTGCTCCATAGTCAGCTACGTTAACTACATACCATTCAGCATTATAACCAAGGTCATAAAATGTTCTCAACATGATTCCAAAATCTCTTCCTCGCTGCTTTGCAGGCGACTTAAGCAGTCTGTCAACATTCTCAAAAAGTCCGAATGGCGTTTGCTTTTCTTTTAGAATTTCAGCAATCTGCCAGAATAAAACACCTTTTTTACCTTCGATTCCATTAGCTTTGGAAAGCGTGTGGGCTACTGAATAATCCTGACAATTATGCGTAATAATAGAATTTGCCACAAAAGAATGTGTGTCCTGAACTTCAATATCATACACATGCTGAACACCTGCTTCAGTAATACTTTCTAAAGGTTTCCAATCGTATGTCTTATGAAAATATTCCGTTCCGATTAAATGAGCAAATGTCCCTGCAAAGTAAACATCACGTCCATCCATCTCTTCAACACTCATCCATTCAGGGTCTGAAAATGTTGTTGTGATGGTTTTTTTATCGAATTTTACATGTTTTTCTCGAACTAAAAACTTGTGATTTGCCGTCGCACAGATAGGACGATATCCTCTAACTTTGATATAAAAAGTTTCTTTTTCTCCCTGATCAAAAAAATTAAGAACTCTATGATAATGTCCATCATGAGAAAGGACACGGTCCCCAACCTTGATTGTGATAAGGTCTTTTTCTCCTTTTTTTGTCATGATTTTTGTGTCTCCAGTAAGGCATGGAAACCCTCCAACCAAAAGACTATGACTAGGTATATCCGCTTTGTTGACTTTGGAAATATCATCATTTGAACAGATTCTTTCATCCCCATATGAGCCCACAGATATTACGGAAATTCATGGTTCTGATCTAGGAATTATAGATACTGAAACATACGAATACATCATGTCTTATTCGTTTCCTTGTACAGATATTTCATTGGCTGGAAAACAAAAAGGAATGAGCAAAGATTCGAAAACACGAAGCAGTCTTTTATGGGAAGTAGAAAGAATTCTTACTGAATTAAAAGAATCAGACGCTCCTTTACCACAGATTCTGTTCATGGAAAACGTGTCAGCTATCCACAACAAAAAGAACATGCCTGACTTTTTAACTTGGATTGAGTTCCTTGAAAGTCTTGGGTATCACAGCTTTTATCAGGATTTAAATGCAAAAGATTACGGTATTCCTCAAAGCCGGAACCGCTGCTTTATGTTTTCTTTTTTAGAAGATGTCACATATGAGTTCCCTGAGCCATCCCCTTTAAAGAAACTTTTAGCAGACGTTCTTGAAAGAAATGTGGATGAAAAATACTATATAAAAACAGAAAAAGCAGAGAAGCTTATCAAGGATTTGATTGCTCGAAATATCCTTCCTTCATGTTGTGATTCATTAAATGAAGAAGAGCAGGATGTAGCTACAAGCCTTGATACGTATCCTGATAACAAAGAAGATTCTGTTATTGCAAACCCACAAATCAAACAAATCGGAAACCTTGTGGAACGTGAAAACTATGCAAATCCGCAGGTAGGAAGAGTTTATGCGGGTAACGGTGTAGCCCCGACATTAAGCACAATGCAAGGTGGCGACAGACAGCCAAAAGTTATTGTGAAATCAAATATTTGCATCAATGATACACAAGGGCTTGAAGACAAACCAAGAATCTATAACAACACCACACCTTCTTTAAGAAGTCAAAGAAGCGGGTTAAAAACAATCGTTGCTATGCGTGGAAGATATGTAACCCAAGTGGAAACAAAACAACAGCTAGAACCACAAATGAATGGAACATGCAACGCTTTAACAACTGTTCAAAAAGACAATCTTGTCCTCGAAAACACAGTTATCAATGACAGAGGATTCAAAGATAAAGAACCTCAAATCAGTCATGGGCACGCCCCTACGTTACGAGCTGAATCTCATGGAAATTTACCAAAAGTAGTAGAAAGAGTGGGGCAGATATCAAATGACGGAAGTCAGTGTGGAACAGTATTTAGTGATAGAGGGCTTGCTCCAACTATTGTTGCAGGGTGTCATGGTTATGCAAATCAACATGTTTATACAGCATATCGAATCCGAAAATTAACCCCTCTGGAGTGCTTTAGACTTATGGGAGTAAGTGATGATGACGCATTAAAAATGATGAAAATCAACTCTAATACTCAATGTTACAAGCAGGCGGGAAATTCTATTGTGGTCGATGTTATGGTTGAAATGTTCAAAAATCTTCATATCGATAATGTGAAAAAGTAGTCTTGTTTAAGACCACTTTTTATTATCTGTAGCCTGAATATTCGTGGCTTCAGTCGTAAGGTGAATGAGCTAGATACTATCCGTACAGCACGATTTTGCAATCTAAATAAAGTATAATATACATTAGATAGGATATAAATCCTACCTTGGATTCTAGCTTAAAGAATCCCTCATCCAGACAGGTCTCAGGCGTAAGCCCTGCTGGATGCAGTATGAGTATACAAAGTACAGGTCATATGGAAATGCTCGAAAAACGGAAGCTATGCAAAGACTATATGCAGGACTTCGAGTCAAACTGAAAGCTTTGCGATGCTTCATTTCTCACATAGTGAGAAAGAGAATCTTATCATTTTAATGATGAAGAGTACGTCAAATTGTACATTATGAAACGAAAAGGAGGCGGCTTACGTTGAGTGGATTTGTTCATTTGAATGTAAAAAGTGAGTATTCCTTGTTGAACTCAATACTAAAAACAAAAGATTTAGTACAGTTCTGTGTGGATAACGATATGCCGAGTATTGCCGTTACTGATATCAATACAATGTATAATGTATGGCATTATCAGAATGAAGCAATAAAAAATAAGATACAACCAATCATCGGATGTACTTTTATGATTTATCATTCAGGCATTTACGGAAATATAGAACTCTATGCAAAAACAAGAGAAGGATACCGTAATCTTGTAGCTCTAAGCACGATTGCCAACACAAATTTCAGTGATGAAAAAGAAATGGCTTGCATAAAATTAGAGGATTTACAAGAGTACAAAAAAGACCTTATATGCCTAACAGGTGGGACAAGCGGTCTTGTGTTTAAACTGTATGAAGCTATGCAACAGGACTGGACAGAATCTGAAAAAGTTCTTGAATATCTTGTTGGCTTATACGGTTCAGAGAATGTGTATATGGAGTTTCAAAACCATTTTCTTCCTCAGGAAAAAGTTTATTTGGATTCTAAAAAGGTTCATATTATGATGAATCGATTTGGTATAAAGCCGGTTGCAACTAACGATGTCTATTATCTGAAAAAAGAATATTCTTATCACAGATCAACAGCTTTGTCGATGATTCCAGAGTCAAAAAAAGCTCCTTATTATGACAGAAGCATCACTCAATCAAGTGCTTTAGTAGATGCTAATAATGAATGGTACTTAAAAACTGAAGATGAAATGATTCAGGCTTTTCGTCCTTGGTTACGGAAATATCCAGATATATTATCAAACACTTTGGTAATTGCAGAGCAATGTAAAGGTCGTGTGCCAAAAGAAAAAGCGTTGCCTGAGTTTCCAATTCCAGAAGGATATACGGAAGAATCTTATTTTAGAAAACTATGCGAAGAAGGTTTTCATGAAAGATTTGATGGACGTACCGACATTGATTTGGATGTATATCGAAAACGATTTGAATATGAATTCGATGTTATTAAGAAGATGGGGTTCATGGATTATCATACGATTACCGCTGATTTTATCCAATGGGCAAAAGATGATAAAGTCTATGAACACCCTCGCAGATACTTTCCAGAAGACCATTATCCAGACTTGAACGCACTTCCAGAAAAAGTCTGGAAAAAGAATTATGAGATTCTGGTAGGACCAGGACGAGGCTCCGCAGCAGGTAGTTTATTATGCTATTGCTTAAAAATTACAAACCTAGATCCAATTAAAGATGGATTGTTATTTGAACGATTTTTGAATGTTGAACGTGTTTCTATGCCGGACATCGATGTCGATTTCCCTAACAAATATCGTTATGATGTCGTGGAATATGTACAAGCAAAATACGGATATGAAAAGGTCTGTCAGATTGCCACATTCCAAACACTAGGCGTTAAATCTATCATTAAATCGCTCGGAAAATCTCTAGGAATGTCTTATGAAGAAACAGATAAAATGACAAAGAATGTTCCAAGTACAGAAATCGTAGAAGAGAAAAACGAGGAAGGAATCATCACTAAAGTTGAGAAAAAAATCGAACTGTTATCTCAACTTGAGAAATACGATTTCTTTCAGCAGGAGATTGCTTCTAACGACAATGTAAGACAAATTTTTGAGATTGGAAAAGTTCTTGAAGGTCTTCCTTCTACAACCGGAAAACATGCCGCTGGTGTTATCATTGGACGAAAAAACATTATGAATTATATGCCTTTGATGGAGGTAGATGGAATCATGGTTTCGCAATTTGAAAAGCGTGCTTCTGAAGATATTGGAATGCTAAAAATGGACTTTTTAGGCCTTCAAACTTTGGATATCTTAATGGAAACAAAGAACCTGATTCGTACTACAGAAGGTAAAATTATTGATTTCAATGAGATTCCTCAGGATGATAATGAAGTTTTTGATAATATCTTCAAGACAGGGAATACTGGGAAAGTGTTCCAGTTTGAATCTCCTGGAATGAAGAAACTTTTGATTCGCATGAAGCCAACATGCCTTGCGGATTTATGTGCTGCCAATGCTGCATACCGTCCGGGACCTATGCAATTTATTGATGATTTTATCAACGGACGAAACAATCCGGAAAGTGTAAAATACCCAACAAAAGAATACGAAACGATTGCAGAAGAAACAAAAGGAATCCTTTTCTATCAGGAACAGGTTATGCAAATCGTTCAGGCAATGGCTGGCTTTACTCTTGGCGAAGCTGACATTCTACGTCGAGGAATTGGTAAAAAAATCAAGCATTACATTGATGAAGGTCGTGAAAATTTTGTTGCCGGATGTAAAAAGCTTGGTACAGCAGACGAGAAAACAGCTCGTGAAATTTACGCTACAATCGAGAAATTTGCTAACTATGGATTCAATAAAAGCCATAGTGATGCTTATGGTCTTGTTGCTTACTGGTGTGCATGGTTGAAATATCATTATCCAGCACATTTCATGGCGGCAAACTGTACTGTAGCCAGCAATGACAATGGTAAACTTCTTAGCTGTATTCGAGAGATTCAGTCTATGAATATTCCTTTGCTTCCTCCAGATGTTCGTTATTCTTCTTATAAATTCACTTTAGAAAAAGACGAAACAAAGTCCGACTCATTTGCTGTTCGTATGTCACTTTCCTCTGTTACAGCAGTACAGGAAGACACTTCGAAAGCATGTATGAAAGTAAAGGACAAGTCATCTTTGTTTAGTTTTATTCAGGGAATCTCCTTAGAAGATATCAACAAAAGACAGCTGTCGAATCTTATTTCAGCAGGAGCGTTTGATTATCTAAACCATCCACGAAAAGGAATGATTTCAAGCCTTTCCACCATGATTGAACAAAAGAAAATCAAATCTTCTTTTGCCAAAGAAGGATGTTTTTCAATAATGTCTAGAGTTGAATTCCCTCTTATTGATGAGGAGTTCTCATTTATTGAGAAACTGAAAGCAGAAAAAGGAGCTATTCAGATTTGCTTAAGTGGTCATCCCGTTGAAAGCCTTAGAGACCAGACAGAAATGGATTTTGACACGTCAAAGCTTACGGTAGATATGATTGAAGAACCTATATCTTTACTTGGATGCGTGTCGAATCTTAGAATGATTACAACAAAAAAAGGCGACATCATGAGTGTGTTTGAACTGGATGATGAGTTTGGAACACTGCCATGTGTTGTGTTCCCAAGAGATTGGAAAGTTCTTGCAGATATCTTACTTACGACAGATGAAACGTCTCCTTTAAAAATTTCAGGAAAGCTCAAACTAGATAACAGAACTCAGAATGAAGAATCTGACGAGATGAAATATCAGCTTGTTGTATCGAATGTTGAAATCATTACGATTCGAAAACGGACAGCCTATGCTCTGTGTAGTTCGGTACAGGATTATGAAACAATTACTAAAATAAGTAAACGATACGAAGGAATGGATCTGCTTTATGTTGTTAAATTAAAGAATGGTTTGTTTGACGCGGTCGAACGTATTCCTTGGGATGTTGATTTAAAAAAGATGAAAATGGAATTAGATACAACTTCAATTCGAATCTTATATCGTCTAAAAACAAACCGATTAGAATTCGTATAAAAAAAAGGAGGTACGCTCTTGTGCGTATCTCCTTTAAACATATCAGCGTTTCTGCTTGCGTTTATCGATGTTTCTCTCATTTGAGATGAAGCTCGAATTATTGAGCAGTTGCTGTGTTTGGAGTTGTTTGTCTTGCGGTTTTGATTGCCTGATACATCTCAGCTTTTGTTTGAAGTATGTATGGATCTGTGAAGAATATTCCAACAATTCCACAAGTAATCACAGCTAAGATTGCCCATCCAATGAATGAAAGGTCTAGGATAAATGCATCCATTTTATTTCCATCCATCATTTGACGAGACTTTGTAACGGCTTCATTTGGACTGATGTTTGGGTCTTCGGCAAGAATATAAGGTACAAGCATATAGCTGTATGATTTGATGATTCCTGGAATGAAGAACAACAAAGTCCATAAGAATGTATAGACCTCAACAAGCAATGAAGTCAAAACAATGTTTCCATAGTTTGTTTTGAATGCATATCCAACTTCATTTATACTTGCTTTTGCTTCCGTATTTACTAAGAAGAAACGATGACACCCTTGCTTAATTGGAAGAATAACAAGGTACACTAAAAGCAAGGAAACTAATCCCGTCAAAATAACAATAGGCAAACTAAAACTAACAGCTTCATGAATTACATTAGGTCCTTCATTCAAGGTTGTTAAATAAGATACATGAGAACTTGATGAACGCATTGAATATGTAAAACTATATACTCCTGCAATAGCTGTAATAATGAATGATACTAAAACACATGACCAGTAATTGCTCTGGAACACTTGTTTTGCTTTTTCTTTAATCTCTTTTCTGTTGAACATAGAATCTCTCCTCTACTAGTTACATACAATTAGCCATGCTCTTTTTGCTGAAATACGTGCTTTTGATAGTTTTCTAAGAAAATATAGATATTTTTGCGAATATTAACAAAATAATCCATTTTCTCTCGAGAATGATGATAGACAGCTTCTATCATATCTAATAATAGATTAGGGTTTTAGGGGCGAGCCCCTAAGGCTTATTGTAAATGTAATCATATAAGTACCCCACTCTGTAGAGCGGTACAAGGAGGAATTAAATATGACAACAACAACTTCAAACGCACGAGAGGAAAGGAATCGAATTGCTACAGAAAAACTCGAAGAAACAAACAGTTTTCTTTTTGAACTCTATGAAAACCCAGAATCATTTAGGAAATGGGTTAACATTCAGTATGGTCTGCACCAATACAGTGCAACTAACAGAGCTTTTTTGTTGTACCAAAATGAAAATGTGACTCATGTTGGTACATTCAACAGTTGGAAAAGACTTGGATATAGCATCAATAAAGGTGCTAAATCTTTGAAAGTCTTTGTTCCAATTTTGATTGAGCTTTACCGCAGTGAAGACGGAAAATGGAAAAACGTCAACACAGCATCGGATGAGGTAAAAGCAAAAATTTTGAAGAATTTCTATGAAACCAAAAAGCAAAAAACAGGCTTCCGTTTAGCATCTGTGTTCGATGTAAAAGACACAACTGCAATCGAAGCTGACTTCAGAGAAGTTATTAACCTTCCTGATCTTCGCTCCGTTGTGGAGCTTGTCGCAAGACATACGTCGAGTCCTGTTCCAAATTGTGAAACAGAGTTTGAACAATTGGAAACTCTAGTCCGAGACGAAGTGGAGAGGGATATCACAGTATCTAGAGAAGCAATTGAAGCTATCTCTGAAACAAGCGGTACATCTGTTTTCACCATTCGAGAGGCTTTGGTGGATATCGAAACAGCATTCATTTTGACGAAGGTTCATTTAAATGATTCTTCGTTAAGCAAGAATCTTATTGAACCTCTTCACTGGAGAAAAGACGATGAAAACCATCGCAAAGCCATCCAAAAATTACATGATTTAGCTTGTAAGAAATCGGATGAATTGTGGAATGAGTTTCAGTATGTGTTTAAAACTCCTTCTACTTCTCGTAGCGAAGAAAGAGCTTAGTCTTAAATGACGAGCTCTTTTTTTTAATTCACTAAGACAATGAAGTGAAAAAACATGCTAAGTGACGGATAATATACATGATTAAAACCAATAACACACAGTCAGAAGGCTAATTGTAGGTGTTATCAAATAGGACACCTCTTCTTTTGAAAGTGTCTAGAAAGGATTTAGTATGAAAAAATTTTTGTCTACATTGTTAGACGAGCTTTCTGCTACAGATAAAGGCTCTTATTTCTTAGTAAGATGCCCCAAATGTGGTGAGAAAGAGGGTTTTCTTTACAAAGACCAGTTGAAAAGGGTACAGGATGGAACATCTCACAAGGTGTTCGTTCACTGTTCTCGATTGAACAATTGTGGAGAAACATCGGTTTTTTCGGATATTTATTGGGACGAACTGAACAACCGTAAAAATTTTACGGAAGTTGAAGACACCTCAAATTACCCGAAAGAACCAGCATTAAGCCGTTTAGCGTCTCTTGTGTCGCTAAATGCAAACCTGTTTGGGTTGGACAGCTTTGCACCTTGGAGAGGAATTTCAAAGGATGTTTTAGTTGCCAATGGAATTTGTTATTTAGACAAATCTAAATTCCCAAAAGGCTGGCTGACATGGATGCAACAGACTGCATCCAGCTATCCTCAGAAACATCTAGGAAAAGAGTATCTTTATGCAAACAGAGATATTGTAATCCCTTTTGTAAATGAGGAAGGGGTTGTGGACCGTGTGCTTTTGAGAAGCTCATGGGACAAGCGTCTCAACCCTCAAATCAAGGAGTTGACATATAAATTGACTCCAAAATCGATTCCTATATGGAACCGAAAAGATGCTTTTGGTGAAGGCAACATTCTTTTTATTACAGAAGGTGTTGTGGATGCTTTAAGTATCAAAGAGGCAAGACCAACAGCAAATGTTGTAGCCTTGCCAGGCGTAGGACAGTGGAAACACTTTGTCAAATATGCCAACCAAATCAACCTTAAGAAAAAGGTTGTCATCTGTTTCGATAACGACAAAGCGGGCATTACATGCCGAAACGGATTAGCTCGTTCTTTGAAAATTTCTAGCGTTTGGAGTGAGTCTTTCGACCTTCACTCTTTTAACGATTGTAATGATTTCTTAAATGGAAACAGGGAATTGTTTATTCAAACAGTAAACAGTTTCTTTGCTCCAAAAAAGAAGTTTTTGCTAAACATTGACGCCATAAAAAAGTAAGGAGGTATTTATGGAAGAGATGATTTTGTTAAAGGAAAAGGTGGAGGATATTACCCACCTTTATGAAAAAAACTTGGATATTGCACCAGCACTATCCGAGCTGAAAAAGTTGTACAAAGACATGGCAACCGACACGTCTTTGCACGACAGCACAAGCCAGGCAGACGGTATGTGCGAGACTGTTATCAATGACCTTGATGACAATACTCGTCCATTATCTGAACGCATGATGGAGATAAAAAATACTCTATTGTGTGAAATGGACGAAGCTATGCTGAAAGCAAATATCTGCCCTGAATGTGGTGGAGGTTTGTGTAACGACGAACGATTCTATAAAGATTCGGGAGTCGAAATTGTAGGCTGCCACTGCACAGTCTGTGGTCAATCATTTGAATAGAGGAGGAAAAGAAAAATGGAAGACTTATCAACTAAATTAGTTAATGCTGTAGAATTATTGTCAACAATTCGCAGCAAAAAAGAAGCATGGGATGAAAGAAGTTCTTTTAAAATCAAAAGAGTTTCTAATTTATCTAGTTCTGACTTAGATACATTGGAAATGTATGCCCAATGCGTCTATCGATATGGAACATACCAAGGACGTTTGATGCAGCCATATGGTGGTGTTGGAGACGTTCTAAAGGAGTATGGTCTATGGGATTAGGTAAGATGATATTCCGAATCACTCTGTCAGTTATTTTGTACAGAGTGATTTCAGCGCTTATTAATGGATTAATTTAATGAAAGAAAATAATTATTGTTAAAGAAAAAACACAAGGAGGATAGCAATATGACACCAAATATTAGAAATACATTTAAAGAACAGGAGATGTTCGGTCAAGCTCTATATGAAATGGAGCAGTTAGGCATTTCTCAAGCGATTCGAAATCATTTTTATGATGGAGAATTAATGATGTCTGTATACTTGAACGACGTGCTTGATGCCGTCACTCAAAAACCGGACGACAGTCTTTTGCAAATGGTAAAAGACTGGGAGGACAAAACAGGAAATCTTGTTTATCATCTCCAAAAGGTCGAAACAAATCTCGGCACAATGGTCACGTGTCTTTTTGTATCAAAACATGAAGAAGACTGGGAATACAGTGTCGAAAAGTTTGAAAAGGATGGTGTTCAACACTTTAACGTGATGACTTACGTGTTCAATCTGTCAGAACCTGAATTTTCAGAATATGGCAGTGTTGGTCTCGTTACATCAAAAATGGGCGGTGTTAAACGCATCTACTAAAGCATAGGATATATTCCTGTGCTTTTTTTGTTATATTAAGATTTTGGTTTCGGAACAGGGAAATGTGGTATGTGAA
>OLOM01000178.1_pt1 | contig 50113 bp, 43 predicted proteins | sample 1672531 | NCBI WGS metagenome assembly OLOM01 (sample SAMEA3136696, study PRJEB25190) | human gut metagenome | reverse complement strand
CTTATCGGAGTCTCTTTTTTTAGATTGTTTTTTTAATGTCAGCAGCGTGGCTTGACAATTTACGAACAACGAAGATTTCGTTACTTAGCGGATTGGGATATACATTAGCCATTTTTACCAAATTGATAAAACGTTTATTTTTTGAAACAAACACTTCATTCTCTGCTGGATAAGCATAGAACACATCTGTATCCAACTTTTTAAATAAGCGATTCAACATATTTGGATAAAGCAAGCTTGTAGCTCCATATGGGGATTTCGGAGCTTTAACCACATACACATCGTTTGTGATTGAAGCAACTTCTGACGGCCACTTTAAGCTCATGTTTCTTAATGCACGAGCTATTAACTCATCAGGATTCAATCCCAATCGTTTTACCAAACATTCTTTTGAAAAATGACGGAGGTTTTCATCTTCATCAAAGATAGCCAAGATACCTATAACATCATCATCAATCGAAACATGAATGGCTTTTTCCAGAACCTTGTCTGGAACTGTTCCTTTTCTATAAACCGACAAAATCATGTTATTAATTTCATAATCTGTCAATCCATATTCTGCATCTGGGCACGCAGAAGCAGAAGGGGTAGAACCCGTTTCTTTCGGTGATTCTTTTTCATCATCAGCCGCCTCATTGTCATCACCTTCCAAAATAGCACATACTTTGCTGAAAACAGCAAACACTACTTGCGGATACGATAATTCGCCAGACATGATACCTTTTACAGCCTCACGTAAGTCAACAGTTAACAACGACTCTCTCGTCTCAATGTCGACAATTGTTAAAGATGGGTTGTGATGACCATCTTCATCCGCATCTGTCGTTAAACAGATGTCGACGTCATCCTCTAGATTCAAATTTAAATCTGTTAGCAAACGTCCAATAACATCAAAACAATCAGTAAATTTATTCATAATTTGTCCTCCTTGGCGGCTTTTAGAAAAAGAGGCCGCAACTTATATGAATTCATATACAATAAGCCACACTAAAAAGTAAACGCCTCGAACCATGAATACTTTTATGGCTAAAAACCACAAATCCTCGTCTTTTTAGAGAAGATGATACAAAAAAAAGAAATCCTCGAAGGATTCCTTAGTTTTTTTAGCGGAAAATATGGTTTGTTGTTCGTTCTAAAAAGTCATCCAAAGTTTCAACAAAGCCATTAGGATCATAATGAAACATTGTCTCAGATACTACCGAATCAGGATATCTTTTATTCATAGCTTGAAAGCTAAGCATTACAGCAGGGGTGAAATATTCATCAGGAATAACTACAGCACATGTCTTGTAGATTGGAACAATATAGCATCCTTGTTTGAATTTTCTAGTGAACGTGGTCAATGTAGAAGGATACAAAGACGCAAGACATCCATTATAGCCAGATTCAGTTGTAACAATATACCAGTGGGCAAATTCGTCGACAAGATTGCCATCTAATTTAACAAAATCTTCAAGCAAGAGAATTTTTGCTGGATAAATTTCACTTGTGTTTTTTAATGCTTCATTAAAAAGTTCACGTTGGCTAGAGTCTTCTTTGTATCCATATTCTTCCAGCTCAGCTTTAGTATATACTTGTACCTTATCTTCATCACCATTATCAATGGCATTTTTGTTGCACAAAGCAAAAATAAGATTACCCGCTGAAGCTAAAGCACAGGCTTCTTCGAAGTCTTCTGGAGTTTTGTTTCGGTTTATAGCTAAAACGACTACATCTTCAGGACGAAACTCAGGAAAATCTTCTTTTATAATGCTTTCTGTGGCATCGCAAGAATTATCTTCATTACTCATAGATTCTTTTTCTTCTTGAGGAATATCGCCACAAGTTTTATCACAATTTTCCATCGCATTTTCTGCGGATGTAATCGCCGATGCAAGAACTTTTGAATATGAAATTGCACCCTCTCGAACCATTTGGCACGTTTTGAACAAGTCGATGCTTAGGAACACATCACCGTTCTTATCCGCAATATCCACGTCCACTCGTGTGAGCACCGATTTATCACCATACACGGCAGAGCAGGATACCATGCAGTCTCTAAGTTCATGATTCAAATCTGTCATGAAGGTTTGCATAAACTCAAAATCTGATTTAAAAATAGTTTGCATAAATGTTTATCTCCTTTTCTTACAAAATATATTATACAGTATTTAGCATTACATCTCAACTTCACTTATTAGTAGCCTTTCTGACTAGACTGGAAACAACAGATTTGCCAGAGAAGTACCCACAATAATCACAAAAAAGAATGAGAACAAAGCAAACTTTTCTTTGCGTTCCTGAACTTTTTCTCGCAATACATCCCGTTGATATTCCGCATAAATATAATTCTTCTTAGTCAGCATCTGACCTGTATACACATCAAGATTATCGTCTTGAGGCTGTTTTGAATCTGCATTAATTACCGTCACAATCATGACCTCCTTTGTACAAAATACATTATACAACACTTAGCGTTATCGCTAAAAATCTTCGACAATATAGTATTTGCCGTCACAAACACTTCCTCCGTATTTATTGAAGAAAATCTGTAATGACTCGTGAATATTGCCGTACTTTTCAATGAAATGACGAGCCTGTTTTTTATTAAGATTCATAGCGGGGAAATATTCTCCCTTTGGAATCTTTACAAGCAATGTGTATAATCCGTTTTTTGGTTCACTTGCATTAGCTTCATTGTTTTTCATAAGTGTAATTCTAGATTTGTCAGCGGGTTCAACATCATCAATATATGTTTCTGTTCCGTTTGTAAAATACACAATAGCGTCAAAATGGCGTCCTAATTGAACAGGGTAATAGATAATCATATCTTTTGTGCTGTCTTTGCTATCCACTTTGTATTCGTATTCTTCATCCGAATTTTCAGGATATAAACAAATACGTTCTACGCACGCTCCGGATTTATTCTCAAAATACACTTTTAAACTGTCACTTACATAACGACCCAAACGGACCGCTTCAGCTTTGTTATGTTTGTTTTTAGCGTTTTCACGTAATAACGTTTCCATACTGATATTTGTTAATTCATGGATTCTTTCAAGTTCATTCTGAGAAAACCTAGAATAGCCATTCAATTTAGCTCGAATTGTATTCCCTACATTAATACCAATCATACGTCCAAATTGACTTGAGCTTAAAGTTTTACCTGTTAATTCTTTTGATTTAGCGATGAACTCCTTAATTGAATGGTTGTCTTCTAGAGTGTTGAAGGTATCATCAGGGTCCTCAAATGCATCCATTTCTTCAAAGAATCCTTCTGGAATCAATTGGTTTAATAAATTGTACTCATATTTTGTTGTCATAGTAATAAAATCCTCCTTACTTTTTTTCTACTACTAACTAATAACGTATAGTGCACAATACTTAGCACTTCCTACATCTATATTGTACATTATAAAACACAATATATCAACTAAAAACAAACTTATTTTTTCGAAATGTGAAATTTCGATGGTATGGCTAATTGTTATTAGACAGCAGAAAAGGAGGACAAAAAACTATGAGAAACGATTTTGAACCACAGGATTCAAACGAAGAAGAGTACGGCAGTCATAAAGGTGTTATCGTAGCATGTGGGATTGTTTTAGTTGCATTGCTTGTTGGCGGTGGAATTATTGGAATCAAGAACATGACTAGCAGCAACGATTCGAACGACTCGGCTGATATTTCATCTTCTTTGGCAATTCGAAACGACAGAGAATTTGAATTAGGAAGCAAAGTAGTATTAAGTGCTTCTACATTCACAAATTCAAGAGCTATGTCAAGTGAAGACATCGCAAAAACATCTGTAGATTCAGATTTGATGAGCAATCCTTCTAAATACACATACAACACGGCAACCAAAACTGTAACAGACAAAGGCAGCCAGTATTTAGGGGTTGGAAAATACAATGTAAAACTGACATTGAACAACGACACAAAAACAGTTGATTTTGAAGTTGTCGACACAGTTGCACCACAGTTTGTAAACTGGTCTGATAAAATCTATATCAAGCAGGTGGAAAAAGAGTCGGACGTCGACTTCAGTAAATACTTTACTGTGCAGGATTATGCGAAAACGACAATCAGTATTGCTCCAAACAAAAACGAAGGAACACGCCGTTTCGATGTTACAAAACCCGGAGAATATTATGTTGTCGTAACGGCCAAAGATGCTTCAGGAAACAAAACTGAAAAAGAATGTGTTGTAGACGTTCTTTCAGTTGACACAGCATCAAACGCACTATTGATGACAAGGACAACAGATAAGATTTTGAACAACGCCGAAGATATTCAAAAAGTTGAAGAAGATAAAAAGAAAGCTGAGGACGATGAGGATCAGGTTGAAATCCCTATTGTTAAGCCAGGTGATAAAACAGATACAGATACACCTGTAACACCACCAACGCCTGTACCAGAACCTGCTCAGCCAGAAGTAAAGCCACAGGCTCCTACAACTCAGATTACAACTTCTGAAGACACTGAAAAATATAAGGATGACAGAGGCGAAATCATCAACGGACCTTATGTATATCAAGGAAAACCATATTTCTTTGCCGACGGTGTAAAACAGACTGGATGGCAGAAGATTTCACATCAGGAAAACAAGAAAGATGTTGTAGATTACTATTTATGCGATAGTTCTACAGGTGAAATGCATACAGGATGGTATACTGATGGATATGGACACCGTTACTGGTTTGGACCTGAAGGAGACGTGAACGATTGTCGTATGCGTACAGGAACCGTCGTACTTGATGGCGTAAAATATACATTTGGAAACGATGGAATCCTTCAAAAACAGGTTTCAACAAGCGAAGAAAACAGCACTGACGGTTCTAAACTTGGACCAGATGATGCTAAAGAGCCAGGAGGTTCTACATCAGAAGCACCAGGTGTTTCAGGTAGTGAAAAAGCTACAGATGAAAACGTATATAAAGATGAAGAAGGCGTTCCTTACCAAGGATTCGTTCAAATGGAAGGAAACACTTATTACTTCAAAGACGGAATCAAACAGAACGGATTTGTTGATTTACCAAGCGGAAACACTTATTATCTAGACCCTGAAAACGGTTCGGCATTGTCTACAGGAGAAATCAAAGCGAACGGTGAATGGTATCTTGCCGACATGCGTGGTGTTATCCAGAAAGGTGTTGTATTCCTGACTATCAAAGATTCTTCAGGAGCTACGACAACTCACAGATATGGATACGATTCAAAAGATGGTCATAAACTGTATGGATATCAGGAAGTAAAATCAAAGAAAGGTAACGTATATCATTACTATTTCAACGAAACAACTGGTGAAGCTACATACGGATTCATGACTCGATACTCTAAGAATGATAAACAAGTATATCTTGCTTCAGGTGAAAAACCAAAAGAAGGATACAGTAAAGACGGTATCGTATACTTCAACAAAACAAATGGTAGACAAGTCGAATCAGGATGGATTGAACTGGATGGAAAATCTTATTATGTTCAGTCTGGAGGTCTTCTTGCTACTGGTAAACAGACAATCGAAGGTACAGAATACACTTTCGATGATAACGGTGTAAAGCAGTAGTGAAAGTACTAAGCACACGATAGGATTTTATCCTGAAAATTTGCTATCGTTATCATAGGGCTTTGAGATGGAACAAGTCTCAAGGCCCTTGTCTTTTCTAGTGACAGAAAGGAAACTCAAAGATGCAGAAAAAAGGTTTTATTTGGTATATAAAAAAGTTCTTTTACTGGCTTTTCATAGGTATTCTTTTGTTCATTCTGTCTTATTCAGCATTGAATCTGTATTCCATCTATTCAAAAAAAGAAGTGTCGCACAAAGCAAAAAAGACGTTGGAATCTAAAGTTATTGATAAGGAAGATAAATATCTTGAGCCTGACTGGGAAGCTTTAAAAAAGATTAACCCTGACATCATTGGCTGGATATATATTCCTGATACGAACATCAATTATCCCGTTGTTCAGAAAAGAGGAAATAACTCTTACTATCTGAATGTTAATGCTATGCTTGGATATGATGAAATGGGGGCAATTTTTCTGGATGCTTTTACAAATCCGGAATTCAAAGCTCAGAACTCTGTCATATACGGACACTCCGTTATCGGTGGGGGAATGTTTACAGATATTAAGAAGTTTGGTTTGGCGGATTTTTTCAAGAATCATCCTTATTATTATCTGTTGACACCCGAAAAAAACTATAAATGCAATATTTATACATTCGCTAAAACAAACAGTGATTCAATCTATTATTTACCAAATCCTTCCAATGCAGAATTAAAAAGCATGGAATCAAAAGCAACCTACAGCCGAACTCTTGAGGAGCTTAACTGGGACGGTTTTGACTCTGAAACAATTCACGGAAATAACATGGTCACGTTGTCGACCTGTGATTTGAATTACGGATTGGATTCGGATAGGCGATTGATTTTGAACGGATTTTTGGAACAATACGAAGGGAAAATAAAAGTCAATGAGTAACAGATATATTATTAAAGCCGTCAGTGTTGGGGTGCTTGCGTGTCTTTTGATGGGATGTTCGGGCATAAAACTTGCCAGCAACGATACAAAAGCGGATAAAACCGATAAAACATCTGAAAAAACAGAAAAATCGGGAGATATTGCTCTTGTAGCTTCAAGCGATGAAGACGATGAAATTCCAGAACTGACAGTAGAAGAAGTAGTTCGTGTTCCAACAGAATACGACGGCAGACGAATCGCCGTAAAAGGTAAAATTGCAAAGCCTGAAGAATTCGGTATAAAAGGATATGTTATCTATGACACAGAAACGGGAACGGATTATATCCGTTTAAAAGGGAAGAACATTCCACTTTCAAGCGATGAAGTTACTATCGTAGGCACATATTCAAAAAAAGGAAACAAACTCGTTTTCTAAACTCAACGTCTAAATAACCGCATGGTTTTTAGAATATACCAACACTTTGTAGTATACAAAGGAGATAAAGGAGGTTTTTATGGATTTTAAATATTTAGTACAATCTGGTGAATATTCTCGTGACGATTTAACAGAAACACAAAACGCCTATATTGACGGAACAGATGCCGCTGTAGATGATGCGTACAATCTTCTGGAAATGATTAAGAGCGATATCGGAGAGAATCCGAGGGTTTTAGACCAGATTAAATTGGAAATTATCGAAGATTTTGTAAATGAACTTGCTGAATGGATTGATGGTTCTACATGTCAGTATATTGTCGAACAAAGCGACAACAACATGGAACAAAACGGACAACAGATGCATTATGACGAACCAATGGGAAGTACACCTCCAATGGACGAACAGCCCCCACAACAGCCACAGCGTTATGGAAGTCGTGCAAATCGTCCACAACAGCAGCAGGTTCTACAGCAACCAGAGCCACGATATAACCAGAGAGGGAATAATCGTCGATACTAAAAATCAGAGTCCTTTGGGGCTCTCTTTTTTCAAAAAAAACACAAAAAATTCTAAAATATCTCAAGTATTTCAAGTCTACAATGGCTTGTTGTAATCAAGAAAGGCAGGGAAACGCAATGCTAACAAACACAACAACATTACTGATTTGCGTAGGGATCATTCTTATTGTGAGTTTGATTCGAATTATTGGACGGTGGAAGATGTTTACAAAAGCAGGCAAAAGAGGCTTTGCAACATTGATTCCACTTTACAGTGAATGGGCTTTTTTCTCAATCGGTACAGGAAACGGATTTACAGGACTTATTCTGACCATGCTTGGTATGATCCAAGTGTGCGTCTGGTATATTATGATGGTTCTTCTTGAAATGCCTCTTGTAGAAAGTATTCAGGCAGGTGACAAGATGGTATACATCTTCTTGTCGGTTGAATTTGCAATCGGAGTTATCGTCGCAATCTGTACAATCATCAATAATTTCAAGGTTGCAAAAAACTTTGGAAAAGGGAAAGGTACAGGTTTCGGTCTTACAATTTTTCCGATTATTTTCTGTTTGATTTTGGGATTAGGCTCAGCAGAATATATTAATAAAGATGACGAATTCAAAGAAAAAGTTGAAACACCAAAAGAGTTTTCAGAAGAACCTGCTAGATGTGAAAGACCTGAAACTAGGGAAAATCGCCGTAGAGGGCAATTAGCTCAAAGAAGTCAAAATTCAAGATATTCAGAACCGGAACAGGATCAAGTTTCAAGCAGACATCAACACGGGACGGAAGGCTCGAATTGTTCACAGCGACGTCAGACAGTATATAATCAGTCTCAATCAATGAGAAGTTATAGACAAGATACACCGCTTCGTTCTCAGCGCCCTCGAACATCTGCAGATCCAAGACATGCATCTTCAGCGCAGAGAGCACCTGTGTCTCATCAAGTACGACGTGAACCAAGCGGAAGGTATGGAAATTCCGATTCAAATCGTGGTAGAGCAGGATCTCGATATCAATAACCTACAGTTTAATTGCGAATCACCTTTCAGGAATCTGGAGGGTGTTTTTTGTAAAAAATGGGTTGACGTTTTTGTGCTAGTTGGTATTATATATAAAGATAAGAGAGGTTAGCTACTTCTACTTATTTGCCGCTTGCTCAGTTCGTTTTGAATAAGCGGGGTATAAATGACGAGCAGGTCGCTATTATGGTGTTAGCTCCCACCGATAGGAGCTTTTTTTAGAGTATATGCCTCATTTTAGTCACAAACCACCTTTCAGGAATCTGGGAGGTGGTTTTTGTTGTCATGTATTTCAACTAGCAAAAGTGGAAGAGCACGCCTTTGTTTTTCGTTCCAAAAGCACAAAAAAACAGAAAATAAACGTATTTCTGGAAATTACCACTTTCAAGATTTGAAATTCTCCGCTGAATATGACATAATTAGCAACGGTAAGTAACGTATAAAATACTTAAAAGATATAATGTGGTAAACGTGAAATTTACTACTAAAAGAGGAGGGTCTATTTATGGATTTAATCATCACTGAAAAGCCAAACGTATCAAAGCAGGTCAAGGACGTTATTGCTCCTTACGCTAAATATAAAAACTTAAGCAAAGGAGGGAACATGCCTTTAGGATATTACGAAGACCAGAACTTTGTTATTTGTAATACAGTAGGACACTGTGTAGAAATTTTCAGTCCCAAAGAAATTGATTCCTCTTTTACATGGAATTTGGATGTTCTTCCTTACAATCTTCCAGAGGACCTTCCATTAAAAGTATCAGACGATAAAAAGTCTTTATTCAATACGATTCAGAAATGTTTCAGCATGTACAACTACGACCATGTATACGTTTGTACCGACCCTGACCGAGAAGGAGAAAACATTTGGCGTAAAATCAACAAAATGTTAAAACCATACAAAGCTAATCAAATTCTTCGTGTATGGATTCACGAATGGACTCCAGAAGGACTTCAAAATGCATTTGACAATGCTTTCCCAGATTCTGAAAAAGATGGATTAGCAAACGCAGCAAAATGCCGTGAAGAAGCCGACTATATTATTGGGATGAACTGTTCTGTTGGTCTTACGACAAAATACGCAGAAGGAAAAGGAAATGTTGTATCTATTGGTCGTGTTATGGGGCCAACAATGCATATCGTATATGAACGAGAGAAAGAAATTCAAAATTTTAAACCAGAGCCATATACAGCTGTAAGCATTGAAACAACAACAGATGACCCATCACAAACGATTCAGCTGTCTCTAGTTACAAACAAGAAACTAACAAAAGAAGAAGCTGAAAAAATCCAACGTTCTGTTATGCGGGATAAATCTATCGTATTAAACAAAACAGTCAGACGTGAAACAAAACGCTGTCCTGAACTGTATGATGCAACGACAATTGCACAGGACATGAACCGCCGTTACGGTCTTTCAGCAAAAGAAACGGCTGATATTATTCAGCGGTTATATCAGGAATATGCCTTGACAACATATCCTGGAACCAACGCAAGAAAAATCTCTGTAGGAAGTGCAGGAAAAGCTTATGAATTATTAAGGAATCTTCCCGTGCATCAAGACATCTGTGATGAAATCATGGAAAACGGATGGGAACCGGCTTCTCATGTGGTAACGACAGAAGGACTAGCCCACGAAGCTATCACGCCTGTTTATGGTACGTCCAAAGTAAGAGATCTTTCTGTATTGAGAAAAAATGAAAGATTGGTTTATGATGCTATCGTAGAACGTTATTTAGCTGTTTTCTATCCTCGTGCTGAATTTGAAGTCAGTACGATTGTGGGGGTTAAAACCGGGAATGAGTTTACAACATTTGGGAAAACCGTAATAAATGAAGGATGGATGAAAATCCTTGGAAAACCCAACGATAGATATCTTCCACCTGTTACAGACGGAAAATCATATATGATTCAAAACTTCATCAAAGAAGAAAAGGAAACAACACCGCCTTCTAGATACACTGAAGAATCCTTGCTTTCAGCTATGAAAAATGCAGGGAGATTTGTAGATGACGTTGAAGATGCAAAACTGTTAAACAGTAAAGAGGTTGAGGGGCTTGGAACCGGTCGTACCCGTCCAGCTATTCTTGAGAATATCAAAAGAAGAGGATATTTCCAGTTAAATAAAAAGACATTATATCCGACACAGAAATGCATGGATTTATTTGACATTATGCCTGATACAACACTCTCGTCTCCTGCTTTGACTGCTCAATTTGAACGAATGATTCAGGCTGTTGAAGACGGAGAAATGACCCCTGAAGAATATCGTCAAAAAATCGATGCTAACGTCGCCGATATTATCGGAAAAATCAAAAGCGATTCACGTAATGTTCATATTGCACAAGGTGGCACAAAAGTTGGAGAATCTTCAACTCTCATCTGTCCAAAATGTGGTCGTCCTTTATTTGAACACGCAAAGGGCTTCAGCTGTACCGGATATAAGACAAAAGAATGTGATTTTATAATCTGGAAAACGATTTGCGAAAAGAGTCTAACAGATGCTCAAATAAAATCGCTAATTGAAAAGAAAAAGACAGGTGTTATCAAGGGGTTCAAAAGCAAAAAAGGTTCAACTTTTGATGCTAGACTGATTCTTAAACCAGATTTCACAATTGGATTTGAATTCGAATCCTCTACAAAGCCTGCTGTAACAAAAGGAACAAACAGCCATTCTCTAGTATGTCCAAAATGTGGTAAGCCATTGCAAGAAACAGACAGAGCGTTCGGCTGTTCAGGATGGAGAGAAGGGTGTGATTTCAAAATCTGGAAAACAATTTCTGGCAAGACTTTAACTGTAACAGATGTAAATGATCTTCTCGAGTCAGGCAAGACTCGTTTACTCAAAGGATTCAAGAGTAAAAAAGGGTCAACATTCGAAGCTAGACTCGTTTTGGATTCATCAGGAAATCTATCTTTCGAATTTGACAACAAAAAGCACTAAGTAAAACAGGTGAAATGTAAATGTAAGTAATGTATAATATAATTACAAATTAACTTTGAGGAGGGTATAGCTATGTTAGGTTATAAGGAACTGTTATTTAGAGAATTACGCATGGTCTCAGTAGACCCTGTTAACGATATTAGTGATGAAGCTATTACGAAAGCTGTCACATTAAATGAAAACTTGAAAGCTATGGGTTATTGCATTACTCCAGATAGTTTCCCTGTCTTGTGTAAATCCGATTTAGGAAATTTATACGAAACATTAAAAGGGTATATTGGAGAAATTAAAGCATTACCAATGTATCCTGGTTTTCCTGATGAAGTTATGGCTATGGATGAGGCTACATTCAGATTCCATCAGATTCTTCATTATATGAGTACATACGGTGTTGAGCTTTTTTCAGGCATGCCTGTTTCAAAAGGATGGTTGCCAGAGTCAAATGCTAAAGAACGCACAAAATCTGATACATTCACTACAGATTTAAAGCAAATCGAAATCATTTCCGCTGAAGAAGCTTATCACACACCTGCTAAAATCATTTTATCAAGAAAAATGCGTTTAACGAATAGTCAGGAAGAACTTATTAAAGAGGCTGTTTTGCATCTTTCTAGTGTTCAAATGGAAGATTTAGTTATTCCGTTTAAAGAAAATGTTCAAGCATTATTCGATTTAGGAGTTGGTGAGAAATCTCTGCCAATCTTAAAACTTGCATGTAAAAACCCTATGGACGCTTTTAAATGTACACGTGAATATCTGAGTCAAAAAGGATGGCACTTAAAAACATCTGAGAAACGTATCATTGCCAAATTATGGGATTCTTTCGATAATGCTTCATTTGAAGAAAATCTAATCTATTCAAATCAAAGACGTGAAATGATTATTCGTGTCATCGATTACATTGATTATACAACCTATGCAAGGAATCTTGCTCATGTTGTTTCCGTCAACGATTTGAAAGACAAAAAACTTCGTTCATGGATGTCTGGTGTCGAAAAGCGAATCAAAGAAGGGAACGAAGCGCAATTATTTGCCATGTTGAAGCAACGTCCCGGTATGTTGATTCGTATGGCTGTTCGTATGATTTCCTTAGGATACGCAAAATCCGTAAAAGAAGTTTTAACTTCACCCGAAGTAGCTTCAAAATTAAGTACTCAGACAATTATTGATTTATTAAACGTCGATTTAGATTTTAAAGAAAAAGTCAACAAATGGGATAAAGAAAAAGTATATGAATGGGATGTCTTGAAAAAGATTCTACGTCAAACTCTTTCAATAAAGCTTTCGTCTATCGAAACTCCTTTAAAAGGCAAAAAAGTATTCTTTGATGCTCAGGATTATGATATTGACCATTCTATGATTATGAAATCAGATGAGGGTGGATACAACCGTGGCGGTTTAGCATTTAGAATCCCCGAGTCTGTAAACAAAATGCGATTCTTTGTATACTGGAACGATTCTAGACGTGTTGATGTGGATTTGCACGCTATGATTCAGTGTGAAAACAGTCCTGTACAGCACGTCGGATGGAACGGTCATTTTAAGAACAATGGTGTAGTTACATCAGGAGATATTACACATTCAGATGCTGCCGAGTACATTGACATTGATATGAATCAGACTACAGTTGACGTTGTATCAGCAAATATCAACATCTATGCAGGTCGTTCTTCTTTCTGCGATATTGAAGAATGCTTTACAGGACTGATGGCAATTGAAGATTTAAATCAAGAAGTTAAACTGTACGACCCTAAAGCATGTTTCATTTCTCATAAAATGACTTCAAAAGCATCTACTATTAAGTATGGTATCATCAACGTGAAAGAACGATTTGTTCGTTATCTAGGTGTAGGTGATGAAAGCTATTACGACGAGAGAATACCATCTCAAACTCCATATTCTTTGAAAGAATATTTGGATGTATTATTTGAAGTTCAAGGCGTTACTTTAGTCGACTCCAAAGAAGATGCAGATTGTGTTGTTGGAATGGCTAAAGGTGCTGATTTGAGTCTTATTGACGAAAACTTCTTCTTAGATTTATAATATAGATTATCGACAGCAAACGTAATGTCAAACGTCCTTTTATCAAGAAAGTACGGTTAATACTCTTGTTTGCGGATGGTTTGCTGTCATAATTTATCAATATTTGGCACCATACAAACGGAAGCGATCAGCATACTTTTATAAAGACAAAACCATTTTATATCAGCTGGCAGATGGTTTGTAATGATGTCTTGAACGGGATTTTCGGCTTCCTTTTAAAAAACCTATTTTTGATCAAGCCTTGCCGAAAGATGGTTCAATATAAAACCCAGAAATACTCTGTATGATATGCAGGGTAGATTTGGGTTTTTTTATTTTGTACCAGTTAAAATCACTAACAAAATACACTGAAATATAGTGCTAAGTAATGTATAATAGAATTATCAAATGAAAGAGGTGCTATTCATGGCTTCACAGCGAAAATCAACAACGCAGAATTTTCAAGAAATCATTCCGTATAGAGGGAAGGAACAAGTTCCTATTATCTGTATGTTAGACTTAAAAAAATTATCCCATAAAAAGTTCATGGAATACTGTCTATCAAAACAAATCTATACGATAAAGGATTTGATTTTTCTATGTTACAGAGATATTGATGAAGACTATATCTCAAGATACAGTGTAGAAAAAGCAATCACACATATTATTGCAAAGCTTGCAAAATACAACACCGAAAACACATCAGCATGCCAAGAATATAAAGAGGCTGTGGAATGTTTCAAAAAGCATGACCGAGAAAAGTTCCCAATGCAAGATGTGTACTCCGAGCTTATCTATCATTACGGACTTGGAGAAGACGCAGATAAGTATCGTCTGGTTGTTTATTGTATGGAACTTTCTAAAGACGGTTTATACGACAGAGAAAAGATTTTTTCATTGATTGAAGAATTGTCTCCTGTATGCAAAGGAGCTCGAAGCATGAAGAAAAAGGAGAAAATCAAGCTGGCAAATAACTATCAATTAAAAGCTGACGGAGAAGAGTCTAGCATTCTTGATATCAATCCAGTATTCTACCATTTAAAGATTCGAGGTTATAAGCTTGAAGAATTCGACCAAAGAGATTTGAACGATATTTCTCGTTTATACCCTACTCCTGTTGTTAAAAGACTTTCTAAAATCTATCCAATCGTATCCTGTGAATTACAGAATTTTGAAGATGAATTATTAAAAGCTGTTCGTAAAAACGACGTCTATCCATTGATCAAAGAAAGAATGAAAGGAAAAACGTTCCAAGAGCTTGGAGACGAAAAAGGAGTTTCTTTGGAATCTATTCGTCAACGTTGTAACGTATTTTATGATGAATATTTACCTTTCATCAACGAATACTTAAAGAAAGTTGCGGAACGAAACAAAAAATACTGGGTGTTATTCCAAAGCGAAGAATTATCTGCTGTTTTTGCGGATAAATGTATGAATGTAGAAAACATGAATACCGTAAAATACGAAGGGCTTGTTATGACTCAGCGTTTTTTACGAACTGCACGCAAGAATATTCTAGATTTCTTTGGGAAAGAATATTACAAGAACGTGGATGAAGTTGTATTTTTTGCATCTACTTTAATGGATAACGATATGAGAGCAGGGGAATTGATGGTAGATTATCTTGTTTCTCAGCGTCAGCTTCATAGAAGATGTAATTCTATCATCTTGAATTTTAAAGAAGAACATCCTGATATAGCGGACCTGACTGCTTTTCTTATTTACAAGTATTTCCCAAACGGATTCAAAGTTACTGACGAATCACAAGTGGAAGAATTCAATCAGCACGCCAAAGAAGATTTTGGATTGAATCCTACTCAAGGTCATTCTCTTCACGCAAGATTAGTATTGGATAAAGAAACGTTTATTTTGACAGACCTTTCCACGTATACGCATGCTGATCACGTTTTATACGACACAACATACGTCAATACAATGATTGCAAAAATCATCGACATGCTGAACACAAACAATTCAGCACCAATCGGATGCTTCTACATTTTCGAGCATAACAAAGATGACATGATTCAAGCAGGTATCAAGTCTGCAAGTATGTTATATGGGGTTTTGATGAGTTTCTACCCAGATGATTTCAAATACAAAAAATATTTCTTATATAAAAAAGATACAGAAGTGTTGAGAACTTTACCGGAATTATGTTTTGATTATATCAAGAGTCACGAAGGCGGTGTCACTCGACAGGAACTTGAACAGAATTTCAGAGGTGCTGGAGGAGATGCCGTGTATTCAGCCTTGATTCAAAATTTCAATGTGAAATATGGCCGAGAGTTCTAAACCACTGTTAAATGTAATATGATTCGAACCGTTAAAACAGTGGAATAGAAAAAAGCAGCACACAGCCAAGAGCTGTGTCAGACCGACAACTTATGACACCAGACCTTACGAGGCTCTGGGACTTGCGAAATGCCAAGGAAGAAAGTGTGAAAGGCACATGCGTTTCTGAATATCTCTTGGCTGAGATGTTCTTCTACTTGTTTGCTAGACAAGTAGTGACAATTATATAGCAAAGAGGCTTATCGAAAGATGAGTCTTTTTTTGTGCTATTGCAAAATCTTCCTTTATCGAGAAAATCAAGGCTTGTCCCATTTTTAGTTTGTTTTAGTGATGATTTCTGTTTAATATTCAACGGAGTCGAAAGAATCCAAAATGATGTTTGGCTACTTTTCAAAAGTAGCAAGGCTAATTGTATGTATAAAATTAGGAGGTACAGCGCCGTGATTATACTTATTTTATTGATTTTTATCATTGTTTTGATTATTCGCAATATTGTTATTGTTCCTCAAGGATATGTGGTTGTTACAGAGTTTTTAGGTAGCTACAGAGCAACTTGGCAGCCTGGACTTCATGTAAAAATCCCATTTTTCGAAAGAATTGCCAGACAGGTGAACACGAAAGAAGTTGTCTATGATTCACCTCCAATTCAGGCGATTACTAAAGATAACGTCATGCTGATGGTTGATTCTGTTGTGTTTTACAAAATCCGAGAAAATGGAGAAAATGCAAAGAAATTCACATATGGCGTTACAAATCCAGATGAAGCCATTCAGTTATTGGCTGCAACAAATCTACGAAATGTAATCGGCGAAATGCCATTGGATGAAGTTCTGGTATCTAAAGACCGAATTAACAATTCTATGCGGTTGTCACTAGACAAGGCGACAGATGACTGGGGAATCGAAATTCGTCGAGTTGAATTAAAGAATCTGACTCCATCTGTAGAAATTCAAGAAGCCATGGAACAACAGAAGAAAGCTTCTATTAAAAAAGAAGCTGAAATTCTTGAAGCAGAAGGGCATAAACAGGCAGACATTTTAAAAGCAGAAGGGCATAAAGAAGCCATCATTTTGGATGCTGAAGCTGAAAAACAGAAAAAGATTCTGGAAGCAGAGGCTGAAGAACAAAGTCGTATTCATCATGCAAAAGGTGAGGCAGAAGCTATTCGTATGGTTAAAGATGCTGAAGCTAAAGGTATCGAATATTTGAAAATGGCAGAACCAACATGTGAGGTTTTAACTCTTAAAAAATACGAAACATTAGCAAAAGTCGCTGACGGAAAAGCAACAAAAATTATGTTGCCTACAGATTTAGTCGATATGTCAAAAAACATGGCTGTAACAGGTGAAACATTAAATACATTCCTTACAAATTCAACAAGGTCAACAGATGTTCATACCGCAAACAGGAAAAGTGCGACTGAAAGCCTGTCTACTTCAGAAACATTGAACAACCCACATCAAACAATTGGGAATTCAACTGCCAGTTCGAAGTGTCCAGAAGCAAAATGTACAGCAGAACGTACACATCAAAAAGCTATTTTTGAGCCAGATATCTAAAATCAATCTCAAATAATCAGAGGAGGTGGTTTATGTGAGATTTAGAGATTTTTCTAAGCTAGTATCCAGTATTGCGGTAATATCCTCTCTATTTCTTAGTTCATCTATTGTCTGCACCACCCCTGTGTTTGCAAAAAACGGGGGGATTATTATCAAAGACTGTGGTGACGGTTGGATTGCTGGAGAGGGGGACACTGCCTGTACTCCAGCCGGACCGTCAAAAGACAGTGAGGCATACACAAATTTTAAGAACGGTATTAAAAATACAATCGGTTACTATCCTGCAACAGCCATTATAAAAACAAGTCAAGATATCAATTTCTATGATTATGGAGCCAAAAACATTGTTAAGGGTCCTGATGGGTATTATATCGTTGAGTTTTATTCCATGGTTGGATTAAATGCCAAAATGAAAAAGCTAGCTGCTCAAAGTGGGGTGGAGTATGCAGGGCAGAACTTTGGTACAGTAGACAAAGCACTTGCCGAAAGCGATAATTTTGAAGAAACATTCAAAAAATATGTAGAGGGTCTTATTGAAATTCATAACACTTCCAATGCAACACGTCCATCGGAAGCAAAATTAAAAGAGCTGGAAGATGGTAAAGGGGATAAAGTAAAATTCAAAGGATTTGAAGCTTTTTATCAAGACACAAACGGAAAATGTTTCGGAACAGGACAATGTGTTGCCGGTGTTCAGCATTATATATCATGGCTTGGATATGATAAATTTGCAGGAGCGTTGGGGAATGCTATCGACTACTGGAAAAACCGTTACACAAGTGGAATTCTGGAAGATTTTATTGAAATTGATCCTAGTGACCAACTGCAAGATGGCGATATTTTGGTTTGGGGAGAACAAAGTGGAGAATATGGACAATACGGTCATATTGCGATTTATCATAAAGGGTTCTCTTATGGACAGAATCAAGGGTCTAAAGACCCAAAATTGGGAGGTCCATTCAATGAAGCATTTTCCTACAGCAGTCTTCCAAACTTCTTAGGAGCTCTTCGTCCTAAATGCTATCGAAACGGATCTGAGAAATATAAGATTCGTGTCAACCTTAGAAAATCTTGGGATGACCCAGAAGACGATGAATCATAGGAAGGAAAATCAAAATGCAAACACAAGAAAACAAACAAAGTAAAACTCCATTCTTTCTCGTGCCTCTTGTTCTGGTTTTTGTTGGATTTTTGATTGCATGCTGTACACTCATGCGAAACCCGTTAGACTATATGGATAGCAGTATTGCTACTGTAGAACTGGGAGAAACGGTAAAACCTTCTCCAGAATTATTTGATATTTTGGATAAACGGGTGGGTGTTGATGTAAAACAGCTCCTAAAAAAGAACAAGAAAGTAATTCAAAGGAAAAACGGTACATTGACGACAAAAGGCAAGAAATACCTAAAAACAGGAGAATATCCAGTATATTTAACATATAAAAATACGAGAAAAAAAGTGTTCATCGTTGTAAAAGACACAAAAAAACCGGAGTTCACGAAAAGTGTGAAAACAATAACGATTTCAGACGGTTCTCAACCAATAGAACTCAAAGACAAATTCGTAGCAAAAGACAAATCTGACAAGATTTATATTTCTGTATTTACAGGCGGTGTTGATTTTTCAAAAGCAGGAACGTATAACATCAAAATATATGCCGAAGATGAATCCGGAAATAAAGCTGTTAAAAAATGTAAGCTCGTCATCGAAAACGATAACGAGAGCTTGAAACAGCAAGCCGGAAAGGGTAAAGCTTCAGGACAAACCGATGGTTTTTTGAATTCTTTTAAGGATGAAGAAACGGCTAATGAAATTGGGAAAGAAATCCTTGAAAAAGGTGGATGTACAGCATATAAGGTTGTGGATTCAGGATTTGGCAGTTATCGTTTACTGTTTAGAAATCCAACAGATGAATACAAATAGAATACAAAGCTCACATTGTGTGGGCTTTTCTTATACGAGTTAAAATCACTAAACAAACGACATGATATAGAGCTAACTAAATGATATGATAGTTGAAAGAGGTGTTTATATATGCAAAACAAATTTCATTTCAGTTACCTTTTTGTATTACCTTTATTCTGCTTACTCATGGGGATGAGTGTGTTTGCAATGGGAAGCTGTGGGTACATAATGATGCTGTTTTATTCAGCTAAAAGCAAGAATATTTTCTGGCTAATTGTTGTTGCTGTAATTGTGGTTATTTTCTGGAGTATTGCTCTTCAGTGCATCAGTGTCTGGTTTCCTAAAAAGAATAAAAGGAATCCAGTACAAAAAACAGTTCAAACACAAAATAAGAAACCTCAAACACAGCCTGCAAAAGCAACAAGACAATCTGTAAGAGAGTCAGCTTCTCAAAGAGAAGAACAGTCAAAAATGGGTAAGCCATGTCAGGTAAGACCTGCCCGACAGCATCAACCTGTAAGGACTAATCGTCCTATGCATTCTCAATCTCAGACTCGAGCTCGATACAGGTAATCAAGCAAGGAAGGATTTTAGATTATGGAAGACAAAAAAGACAAAATAACATTAGATGCATCAGATCGTGTAGATGAAAAAGGACGTCGTTACGAAGATTTGCGAAACGATTTAAAAGATGATGAGAATTATGACAAAGCATGTGAAGATACAATGGAATTTGTTTATCAGGAACGACAAAAAAAGCCGTTAAACATTCCATTCTACGAAAAAGAGCCACCTAAAAAAAATCCTCAAACATTCACTGCTCAGAATTTTCCTCCAAAAGAAACTAAAAAGAGTCGTTTCCCGTGGGTAAACTGGTTCAAGAGTTTAACAGAGAAACAGCAAATTATATCTTTATTATGTGCTATTACGTGTGTGTTTATTGGAATCTCAGCTTTAATGTTATCTACTCTTTCTCATGAGGACAAAAGTGACATTGTGTTGAAAGATTACAAAAAAACGTACGAATATGGAACACCTGTAAAAATCAAAGAAAGTACTTTTGTTGATAAGAAAAAAACAGACAAAGAACTATTAAAAACAGTTAATATCTATTCAACGTTGTTTTCTAACCCAAATTCATATGTGTACGATTCCGATACTGGATTAGTAAAATCAAAAGAAAGCGATTATCTGGATGTTGGAGAATATATTATTACTTTAAGCTATGAAAAAGATGGCAAAACGGTCGAAAAGGATGTCAGCATCAAAGTAAAAGACACAAAAGCTCCAGAATTTGTTGATTTTAAATCTCGTATCTATGTTTTAAAGGATAATTCTGTGAATTTTAAAGGATTTTTCAAAGCAAAAGATTTATCAGGGGATGTAACGATTGAATGTAAGGATGATCTTGTAGACATCAAAACAGCAGGAAAATACGATATGCTTGTTATCGCAAAGGATAAATCAGGGAACAGAACAAAAGAAAAATGTACAGTTCATGTTATCACTGCTGACGATATCAAAAACGGTAAACAGCTGACTAACTTAGCCGACGGTTCAACACCTTCAGGGGTTCAGCAGACTTTGCGTGAGAACAGTAAAAAGGAAGCTGATTCTTTAAAAGAAAAAGTTGATCAGGCTCTCGAAGCATATAACAGAGCTCACAGCTACACAGCAACATGTGAGCAGAATGTACGTGATATTTCAACATCAATTACAAATGCTCAAGCCACTGTCGACAACTTAAAGCAGGCTTTGACTTATTATGAATCACAGCTTGACGATGCAAAGAAAAACAATGATGGCGATGATGCAATTGCTTACTGGCAGAATCAAGTAACATCCACTCAAAGCAAATACAAAGAAGCTTTATCTGCCAACGATGTAACATCTTTAAAGAAAGATTTAGAAGATGCGAACAAAGAATTATTGAAAGCTCAGACTGCTGAAAAGGTAGCCGAAGAAAACTACAATAAACTGTATTCGGAATATAACAGTTTGCTAAATGGAAACTAAAGGAGTATAACGCTCAATGTCATTTAGTTAAATAAACTTAAATAAAAACGTCTACGATTTTTCGTAGGCGCTTTTTTTTAAACATACCAATATATAATAATGTTTTCCCAATTTCTCAAAGTTGAACGCATTTTCAAGAATTTTTCATCAGAAGATAAGTCCATATTGTTTTCGACTTTTTGTTTCATAGCTTTATAATCTCTGACCGTTTGCCGAACCATTGCAAGTATTTGATTTTGCTTTCTGTTCAAATCATCAACGATGTTACCGTTAACTGTTACACTTGAAGTATTTTGACTTAATTCACTTCTGTCTATTATTATCATTTTGCAAAAATCAAGACCTGGTCTTGCTCTGCCACCTGTATTATAAATAGGAATCGAATAACTTCTAGGGCATCTACTACGTAATGGCACAAGAATAATCTTATCTTCATAAGGAATTCCACAATAATATGGTCTCACTTTTCCAGAACAATTATTTCTATCTAATGTTTCTTCTAAAGAATCTCTAAAATCGTCATTTATTCTTAAAAATCTTGTAGCCATAATATCTCCAATATTAAAAAAAGCATCTATATAAGATGCTAATATATGCCATCCTCAGCTGCCGTTAGTTTTTTTCTACCTCTACTTCTTACAAAGCGACTTGTTGCTGACTTAGGACAATCGGTCAGAACCCTAATAAGCTGCCGTTAGTTTTTTTCTACCTCTACTTCTTACAAAGCGACTTGTTGCTGACTTAGGACAATCGGTCAGAACCCTAATAAAGAGGATGACAAAGATAATAACATTTAGATAGAACCTCTATCTACATCTGTAATATACCACATATAGTGTAAAATGTAAACGAGGTCTTTACGCTGTACGAAAGTATTTGATTTTATATTCCTTATAATACGTTCTAATCAAAATCATGTTCAGGGTTCATGTCCAATATATTTCGAAGTGAAGTGTTTATTTTTCTTACTTTTCAATCTCAAATTGCGGGTACCCTAAAGTACTAAGAAGCTAAAGCGAAATAAAAACGCTAAATAATGTATAATGAATGTAAATAAAGAAGGTGATCTCATGCTTAGAAAAGAAGAAACAGCAGCATTAAATAATAAGATTAAAGAAAAAGGAGGAGTCCTTTGCCTTTTAGTGGTAGGAGGTTCTCATGCCTATGGATTAAATGATAAAGAAAGCGATTTAGATATCAGGGGAATTGCATCAGAATCCAGAAAAGTACTGTTAGGACTCGAAAAATTCGATAATTATACATCTGAAGACCCAGACGTCAGCGTGTTTGGGTTGAACAAATTCGTTTCGTTAGCTTTGAAAGGAAATATCAACGTTATCGAAGAGCTTTTTGTTGGGACGAATAATATTCTTTTTGCTGATGAATATGGACAGGAACTTCTAAAAAGCCGTGAATTATTCGTTACAAACTGTATGTATGCTCCACTTAAAGGAATGGTCAGCTCTTATATTCGAAATGCTAAAAAAACGTATCGTCAAAGCAGAAAACATGACAAATACATCAAAAGAATCGCTCGTTTAATGGCCTTTTCAAATGAGGTGTTCTGTAACGGAAATTTTTGTGTTCATATTAACGATATGCCAATGTACGGGTCTACATTATCTATGGTTCAGACAATCATGAAATGTTCTGAAAACCCGTATGAAGATATCGAGAATACAGCATTCTCTTATATGCAGGAAGCATTTGAACAGTCTGTTCTTCCTGACAAACCCGATTTTGACGCAGTTCAGAATCTGGTCATTCATTTGCACGAAGGAGTTTTGAAGGGTGGTGATCCGTGTGAATAAAGTTTTAATTAATGTTCATCAAAATAAAGATTGGTCTATTATTACAATCAATCAGGGGTTTATCAATTTCGACAGTGAGATGTATCCAAGTCGATGGCTGAACAAAAAACAGTTTAGAGTCAGCAATAAAGTTTTAATGGATTACATTTGTTTATTCAAGGCTCAGGATTCTGAGATTTTTTTCCGTTTCAATAAGGAATGCAGTTGGATTCCTTATACGAATCAGAAATTTGTATGGGATGATGTTATGAATTTTTTAAGGGTGTGTTACTTATGTGTACCTCAAAAGCGAAAAGCCCGTTCTACTTTCATTCTAAATATACATACTCTTTCGGCTAGTTGTAATTGTAGCTAATAATAAGACGCCTCTTCTGTTGAAAGCGTCTAGAAAGGAACTATTATGTTTAAAAAATTAAACAACTGGCTAAAAGAAAAGGGGTTTGATTCTCAGGAAAAAGTGGATTTATTATTAAACCCGCCTCATGAGAATGATTTCCACCTGTTGCACAACAGTGCAGAAGCATGTGATTTTCTGTTAGAGAAAAGAGTAGAAATGATGCAAGGAGTAAAGCACAAGATTGCAATCATAGGTGACTATGACTGTGACGGTGTTACAAGCACATCCATCTTAACCATAGTGTTAAGAAGCTTCGGATTGGATGTATATTATTACATCCCTCACCGTATTGCTGATGGATACGGTTTGTCAAAAGGAATCGTTGACAAAATTATGTCGGCACATCCGGACACTGATATTGTCATCACCTGTGACAACGGTATCGCCGCAAAGGACGCTGTAGCATACGCAAAATCAAAAGGATTGTTTGTGATTGTTACAGATCACCACAACATCAATCCAGATGTGTATCCAGATTCAGCCGATTTGGTTGTGCATCCAGCAATGGGAGATAATCCTTTTGCAACAATCTCCGGTGCTGAAGTTGCTTGGAAAGTATCGCAAATGCTACTGGAAAAATACAGCCCGATTCACAATGAAGAATTGGAAACGTATTTATTCCAGTTGATGACGGTGAGTATTGTGTCAGATGTTATGCCAATTGCTTCATCAGATATTGAAACGATGCGTCACAACGAAAACAGATACCTTTTGAAAAAAGGGTTGGAATCGTTGCACACAAATCCAGACAGACACTGGGCGTACATATTTGACTTGATGGCTGTCAACAGGGAAACTTTAGATGAAACCACAATTGGTTTCTATATCGCTCCTGTTGTAAATGCTACTGGTCGTTTAGAAACAGCACGCATCGCTGTTGATGCATTGACAGCAAACCTTCAGGAATTAGGTGGAGACAACAAGTTGAAAATGTATTCATCTATGATGGCGTATTACAATTCAACTCGTAAAGAAATGAAGTTCGATTTACTTGAAAAAACAAGAAAAATCGTAGATTCAAGCAAACCGGTAATTATTCTTCAATATCCTATGCACGAGGGGCTTGTCGGAATCATTGCAGGTAATTATGCGGACCAATACCATCGTCCTTGCTTCGTGTTCACAGAAATGACTATCGACGGTCAAAAGGCTTGGAAAGGCTCTGCTCGTTCACCAGAAGGATGTGGATGGAATTGTTTCGAGAATCTTATCAAGGTTCAAGAGCGTTCTCATTCCATGTTGAAATTTGGAGGACACGCAGGTGCAGCCGGTCTGACTGTTCTCGATTCTGAATTTGAAAGATTTCAGAACGAAGTTTGGAAAACGGCCGCTAACGTTGACATGACACAGCGGGACCATTTTGATTTCGAGCTTGCTCTTGATGATTTTCAAGGACTTGATGAAGAATTGAAGTTGTTGAAGCCGTTTGGCAATGGATTACCAGCTCCAATTATAAAGACTACAGCACAAATCAATAAGATCGATTTGTTCTTTAAGTCTGGGCATGTAAAACTTTCCGTTGAAAACAAGCAGGAAGTGTGGTTGTTTGGAGGATTGAAAGCCTTTTTAGAAGCTAATACACTTGGTACAGATTATGACAAAACATCAGACAATTCTGCTGAAAAAGGTTATGACCAGCACTGGGAATCTTGGCGTTTAAAAAAAGGCAGTCAATTAAAATGGCAAGTCATAGCCGAATATGATTATGGAGCAAGTATGAATGGTGGAATGGGACTTACAGCAGGAAACGCTCGTGTAAAGCAGCTTCCAAAAGCAGTTTCAGAAAACGTTCAAGTACTCTTTTAGTCAAAAGAAGACCTCTTAAGTTTAAAAAAGAGGTCTTTTTCTTTAAAAAACAACAAAAACATCAAAAAAAGTGAAAAAGTTCGCTATTTTGATCGTTCTTTCGAAATAGATGATGGCTAATTGTATTTGACCGCCCGAAAGGGTGAGTGGAATAGAATTAACAAAAACGACTTCTTGCCCGAACATAACGATATATTAAGGAAAGGACAGAGGGAAGTTGTTCTCGGTTTTTTACGAGTTTATTGTTCGGGGTGTTGGTTAAAATGAATAGATTAACAAAACTTAAAGCAGTAGGAATGTCTGCCTTGGCTGCAACTATGATGTTCTCAACAACTGTACCTGCATTTGCAGCTCAGGCGGGAACTATCACAATCAATGCAAACTCAGGTCAGTCACTTGCAGGAAAACAGTTCAATGTGTATCAGCTGTTCTCATTGGAAAAAGGTACAGGGGATGCGTATAACTATACTGTAAATCCTGCATACAAAGATATCTTGAAAGAAGTAACAGGTAAAAGTACAGATGCTGACATGGGAGACTACATCGCATCATTGGGTTCATACACTTCAGCGTTACGTAAATTCTCTGAATCCGTTCGTAACAAAATCAAAGAAAAAGGAACTGCAGCAACAAAAACTTACACAGCTCCAGCTGGTTCTACAACATCATGTTCAATTCCTGTAGATGATATGGGTTACTACATGGTAGATGAAGTAACAGCAGTTGCTGGAACTCACGCAGCAGCATCTATCATTATGTTAGATACTACAGAGCCAAATGCATCAATCAATATTAAATCGGATTATCCTTCAGTCACAAAGAAAATCCAAGAAGATGACAATAATATTGGATGGAACGACATCGGTGACTATAACATTGGTCAGACAATTCCTTATAAATACACTACAAAAGTTCCTTCACGTATTGGAGATTACGCAACATACAAATTTGTATTCCACGATAAAGCTGACAGTGCTTTAACAATGGATACAAATTCAATCAAAGTTACAATTGGTGGAACAGCTATCGACAAAACTAAATATACCGTAAACACAGGAACAGCTGCTGGTGGCGATACTTTCAACATCACTTTCAACGATTTGAAAACAGCAAAAGCAAGCGTAGCTGCTGGTGAAGAAATCGTCGTTACTTACAACGGTAAAATCAACAGCACAGCAGCAGCTAAAACAGGTCGTCCTGGATATGAAAATAAGGTGCAGTTAGAATACAGCAACAACCCGGATTCAGACGGAAACGGTGTAACAGGTAAGACGCCTTGGGATGTTGTAGTTGCATTTACTTATAAAGTATCTGGTACAAAAGTAAGCTCAGATAACCATAAATTAGCTAATGCTAAATTCCGTTTATACACAGATTCAAACTGTACGCAGGAAGTAAAAACAGCTAAAGAAGGAAGCAACTATGTAGTTGGTGCTTCTACAGGTTCAGATATCGTATCTGATTCAAATGGTGTATTCAACATCGTTGGTTTAGACGGTGGAACTTACTACTTAAAAGAAGTCGCAGCTCCAACAGGATACAAAACATTGAGTTCTGCATTAAAATTAACTATCACTCCAACATTCACTACAGATCGTAATTCTTACACTGACGGTGCTGGAGCAACTGCAAATGTATTAAAAACATTATCTGCAACATTAGATACTAAGGCTTTAACTACTGACGTAGCTACTGGTAATGTATCTGTAACTGTAACAAACAAGAAAGGTGTTAAATTACCAGTAACAGGTAGTGCAGTAACAGCTATCATGGTTACAGCTGGTGGTGCATTTATGATTGCAGCCGTTAGACGTAAAAAATCTGAAGGTGCTGAATAATCGTTAAAAAGCCATTGCTAGGAGGAGCCCTTCTTCCTAGCTTTTCTTTTTGTAAAAGTACTAAGACGATAGCAGGACTTTTCCAAAAATAAACCGTACAATAAGTCAAGGAAGGTGTTTTATGTCAAAAAAAAAGACAATAAACAAAACAACAGTTCAAAAAAAGAAGAAAAAACCAAGCAAACTTTCGAATCTGCTGTGGAATCTTGTGTTTGTTGTGGGGTTTCTTGTTTGTATGTATCCGGTTTTTAGTAATTTAATGGATCATCAGGCACAGTATGACGCTGTTCATACCTATCAAGAACATATTAAAGAAACAAAAACAGACGAAATTGACAACATCATCAAAGATGCTAAAATCTATAACAAAAAAATCTATGAGTTTCAGAAAACAGGAAAAGCAGATGATGATTTGTCCGACTTGAATTATAAAAGCAAGTTAAGTATAGAGAACTCTCCTGTAATGGGAACTATTGAAATTCCTAAAATTGATGTAGACCTTCCTATCTATCATGGAACTTCTGATGCAGTTTTGAGCGACGGAATCGGGCATTTAGCTTCTTCAAGTCTTCCTGTTGGAGGAAACAACACCAGAGCTGTTTTAACAGGACACCGAGGAGCTCCAAATGCCAAATTATTTACCAGACTGGATGAACTTGAAAAAGGAGATTTGTTCTATATCAAAGTTGGAAACGATACGCTTGCTTACAAAATATACAAGATACAAACCATCAAACCTTCTCAAGTTGACAGAGTAAAAATTGAAGAAGGGAAAGATGAAGTATCTTTATTGACCTGTACACCTTATGGAATAAGTTCACATAGGCTAGTTGTAACAGGAAAAAGAACAAAATATGTACTGGAAGTGAAAGAATCTATCAAAAAGGGAATTCCTTCAATACGAGAACTGGCTTTTACAGCAGCTCCTGTATTTTTAGCGGGATATTTTGTAACCAAATCAATGTATTTGAGAAGTCGACGCAAGAAAAGAAACAGGAGGTTAATGCGATGATTCCTAGAAAATTTATGTTAGGTGCCGCAGCCTTATCCATGACAGCGATGCCGGTAACGAGTGTCTGTGCAGCAGAAGAAAAGCCAACAGATATTCCTGTATTAAATGAACAGCAAAGAGAAGATGCCGATGTGAAAGAAACAGGCTCTATCTCTATCAAGCTTGAACACTCAAAAGATGCTGAAAGCATGAAAGGTGTTAAGTTTGGAATTACAAAAGTTGCCGATCTAGATAAAGGGGAGTACGTTATTCTAGATACATATAAGAATGTAAACGTACCTATCAACAAACTGGAAACAGCTGAAGATCTGGAAAATGCAACATCTAAATTCAATAATCTGGTCAAAACCCCAGAGAAAACCATTACAACAGACGAAAAAGGACAGGCATCTGTCTCTGATTTGGATGTTGGAGTGTATTTGATTAGCGTTATTGATGACGCAAAATATGACAAAATCAAGCCAACGATGATTTCTATCCCTACATACATTGAAAAAGAGGGATATAAATTCGATATTGAGATATCACCAAAGCATTCACCAAAAGACAAACTGAACACAGGGGTTTATAACGAGTCTATGGGGCAATATGCAATGCTTCTAGGAGCTGCAATGGCTGCTGTTTCGCTAGGTGTTATGAAAGCTAAGAAAGACTGCAAGCAGTAGAGAGGGTGGTATCATGGTTACTTTAAAGCATGATTACGGTATCCGTTCTACTAAAACAGCTTTCATTCTTATCAAAGACACAAAAAAAGTAAATAAAGAAGGAGAACCTGTTTTCATTTCTAAAGGGTCCTATTCCAAGTTTTCACAGGCTTTGGAAGGGTACTGTTCGGAAGTGATGAGGGAGTATGTCAAAGAATACGACATGAACTTGTCAGAAGTTAAAAGGGTTCTGGAGTCTTTGAAAGAAGAAATCAAGGCGTTCGATGTTTCGGATGTTTTGCTGAGTAAATCTCAAAACGAAAAGGCAGAAATCATCGAGGATTGTTCATCTCAGGACGAATAATCCTTTTCTTCTGCCAAATTTTGTTCAGGGTGTAGCCCCTGATTTTCTCGACAGTGGTGATAAGGCTAATTGTAACTGCCATAAATAAAACACCAACTCTGTCGAGCGTGTTAAGGAGGATATATTATGGAAAATGTTATTTACATGGGCGTATTTTTCACTCAATCAGAGGTCAATGCTTGGGCTCAGGCATTTGATGAAAACGTGTTGGAGAAAAGCATTCAAGCTCCACACGTAACATTGAAGTTTCGACCTTCAAAAGAAGATATCGAGGCTTTAATGCCTCATATCGGTGAGGAGGTTGATTTCATCGTCGATGCATACGGAAATGACCGTGAGAATGCAGGGTTCCGTATTGTCGAGTATGAAACTTCAGCTCACACGATTCGTAGCATGTTGGAATCAATTAAAATTCCACACGTGACGACGTCGGTTTCAGGAACCGGAAAACCTGTAAACACTCCACGCCTTTTCGAAGGGCGTAAAGGGTGTACATTCCCTATTAAGCCGTTTGTTCTAAAAGGGAAAATTGGGGCATTCTGCTCTGACGGAAAGGTCTATACAGCTGCTGTATAGGCTTTTTTTTCTGAGTTGATACTAAAATCAGCAAAAAGTTTTCTTTTTTTTGTTTATTTTGAGCTTTTTGACAAAACCTGTATGGCTTATTGTAATTGTCATTAATTATATATATAATGCGACCTCTTCTGTTGAAAGTCGCCAAGGAGGAATTTATTATGACAAAAATTTTCTTGGGAAACGCATTTAGTTTACAAATGCTTGATGTTACAGTAGCTAATACTGTTAATATCGTTCCGGTAGCTATTGGTGAAATTGCTGGTAGTGATTTTGTGTCCGGTATTGGGCACGCAGATACTGCTAATGTGGTATCAAACATCTTGAAGAGAGATGTTCCAGCTAATCGTACTTCGGTACGATTAGAAAAAGGAGATGTCCTTTATGTGGCTCAGGTCACTGGCGGGCGTCTGCCAGAAGGAGCAACTACGCTCCCAGAAGGTTTTTCATTAGCCTTCTTAAAGGTCACTATTCAATAATAGTGGCTTTTTTTGTTTGTCAAAAAGTACTAAGGCTACAAGGCGATTTCTTTTCGCAAATACTGTATCGTATAGGTATAAGCCGTACTGTGGCTTATTGTACTTGTATTAAATTTAAAGGAGGATTCAGTGGAGTGAATTGTAAGAAAAACAGTAAAAATATCTCTTCAATTTCCTTTGGCAAAGCTAGAGCAATCGTTTTAGCAGGGTCAATGGCGTTGACAGGAATTATGTCTTCACCTGTTGTGTCTGTTGTTCATGCTGAGGAAGTACAAACAGTAAATAACACAGATAAAACAGATGATTTAAATAAGACTGAAAAAAGCGAAACAAAAACAGATAAAACCGTATCATCAACGGATGCAAAAGCAGATGAAGTAAAAGATCTGATTGCAGGGACAGAGATTGATACACCAAATATCGATACTACAAAATCAACTGAAAAAGTAAATGCGGATTACACCATCAATATGGATGATACACGTAATGTTCAGTTGACATCTATCGTAGCAACAGTCGCTTCTAAAGTAGATGAGGCAACAACGGCTAAGCAAACTCAATCAACATCCAATAAAAAAGCACTTAAAAATGCAATTTCGAACATTTCAGATAACAGTGTGATTGGACAGACTTTAAGTGGCGTTCGTGAAGTCAAGGATGAAGTTAATGAAAAGAAAAGCAAGAAAACAGAATTACCTCAAGGCGTTATTCCATTAGAGTCGGAAGATTCTTATTCGTATTTGTATGGGGATTATCTTGTACAAATCAAGGATCTTGATGTAAATAAAGCAGGAGCTCAGGAAGCAAAAGTTGAAATGTCTAAACTTTCAGCTACAGACAAACAAGTACTTTCTTTAGCAGCTTCTAAAAATGTAAATGCAGATAAAGCATTAAAAGGCGTTAAAAAAACAGGAAAAGTATCCGAAAACGTAATGATTCAAATGGATGACGTTTCAGGACCACAGATTAATTTCTCAGATGCATCGACAACTTTAGCAGAAGGGGATTCATTTGATATTAAAAATTATGTTGCAAGTGTTCACGATATCGAAGATGGTGATGTAGATTACACAGTGGATGGAAGTGTTGACACAAGCAAGACTGGCGATTACACAGTAAACGTGATTGCTCGTGACAGTGCTGGAAACGTAACAACAAAGCCTTTATCAATCCACGTTGAAACAAAAGCTCAGGCTCAAACTCAGAACCAAGCAACAGCTCAGCAAAACCAAGCAAACACAAACGTATCAGTTGCTGCTGATGGCAGTACAGCAAGTATTATTGCAAATGCAGCTATTGCACAAATCGGAGTTGGTCAGGACTGTACAATGCTTGTTACAAACTCATTAAAAGCTGCTGGAATCAATTTCCACGGCTGGCCATATCAATATTCATGCTTGGGTTCATGGACGAATAATCCTGTACCTGGTGATATTATCATTTATTCAGGACACGTAGCTATCTACATTGGAAACGGAATGGCTATCCATGGTGGATGGTACGGATATGGAACTGTAAAATACACAGTAGCCTGTGGCAACCCATTGATTGGATATATCCATGTAGGGGGTTAACATTTGTTAACATTCTCATCGTAAGGTGGGGTAACTGAAAAAATTTTTTAGCCAAATGTACAAAATTTGAACAAAACCCATAAACTTCCCATTAGCATCTCATAAATTCTGTCAAATAAGAAACAAGCTGGACAAAACTCATCAGATGCTTTAAGCAGATGGTTTGATGATGTTTTGGGAATAGTTGGTGGAAATTTGGTTGCAATCAATAGCCCTTTTATTGGTACCTTTCTTTGTTGTATAAAGGAAGGAATCATGCTACGAAAATCAACCTATGGGACAAATCCATACATTCTAAACTACTGTTAAAACAGTGGAATAGAAAAAGGCAGTGCACAGCCAAGAGCTGTGTCCGACCGACACCTTATGACACCAGACCTTACGAGGTTCTGGGACTTGCGAAACGCCAAGGAAGAAAGTGTGAAAGGCACGTGCGTTTCTGAGCATCTCTTGGCTGAGGTGTTCTTCTACTTGTTTGCTAGACAGGTAGCGACAATTCAATAGCGAAGAGACCTGTTAATAAAGCGGGTCTTTTTACTATCTGTAGCCAGAATGCTCGTGACTTCAGTCGTGAGATGAATAAATCAGATACTATCTGTACAGCACGATTTTGCAAACTAAATAATGTATAATGTACATTAGGTAGAGTATACTCGTCATTTTAATGATGAGAGTACGTCAATGGTTAGATAATGTAAGCTAGACACATTTGTTTATATTTAAACATGAATGATGATTATTTTATAAGGAGGACGTCAATGCTGCGAAAATCAACATATGGGGCTAACCCATATAAAACACAAAGGTTGTACTCTTCTGCTTCACCGCCTTATTCTAATAGCTGTGATATTTGTCGTAGCTACAATCGGAATGGAAGAAACTACAACCAAGATTGTTATTCGGAACAAGAGCCATATTGCACTGATGCATACTATGAAAACACATATAACGATGACATGCCGTGTTATGATGATGGTTTATATGATGATTCTTCCTTGTACGAAGAACCATATCAGTCACAATATAAAAATCGTTCTCAATATCAATCTTATCAGGAGCCTTTTACTCAACCTAGACAGAAATCGAGACAAAAACAAAAAAATCAAGTTCCTGTTCAAAACGTAAAACACAAAACACAATTAAAACAAAATACAAAGAAGAAGCACAAACTCTTCAACAGTTACTGTTCATCAGCTTTCATGTCAATGATGATGTTAGGGGCTTTTGGATTCTTTGTATTTCCAGGCAATGTAGTCGAAATCAACGGAACAAGTATGTTGCCAAATCTTCAGGATGGAGACAAAGTATTTGCTTCGAGTTTCCCTAAAAACATTGACCGCTTCGACATTGTTATTGTAAGCAATCAAAATACAGAACAAATTTCTGACGATGCAGCGTGGATTAAGCGAGTAATCGGTCTTCCCGGAGAAAAGGTTGAAGTTAGAGACAACAAGCTTTACATCAACGATAAAAGAGTTAAAGAGCCGTTTGAAACAGAAACAAGTACAGATGATTTTGGTCCTGTTGTTTTAAATGATGATGAATACTGGGTTATGGGGGATAATCGTGCTAACTCCTGTGATTCACGATACGTCGGAGTCTTTAAAAAAGGGGATATCAAGTTTTTATATCGATTTAATATTAAAGAATTCTCAAAGAAGGGAAGTGATTCCTGATGTTTCCAGATGATTTATCGAATCCATCTATGATTGCGTCTTTAATGGTTACGATGGATTCATTAAAAATGCAAAACGACCAGATTCGTTTAATGGAACAGCAGGCGTTTGAGTCAAAGCAATGCAAACAGCAGTTTGTGAATCAAGATGAATATACCGGAGCTCAGCGTCGTCAATTTCGTAACGCTAAAGTAAGCCAGAGTAAATATATTCCAATCTCAGACGATGTTCCATCAGATGAAATTGCGAGATTTGGACGAATTGTTTCCGGATATAAAGATGGTGTTCAAAAAACAAGCAGTATTTATGCTGATGTAAAAGACGGCAAATTTATCATCGTTTTCGATTATAAAGACAAAATGATTACCGAGCGAGAAGCTGTCAAAACAATTCATCAGGGATTCCAGATTGCCAAAAAGCTTGGTTTCAAGCCTGTCGACTGTGTTATCACTGATGAAAAAGGAAACTTAATTAATAAGGAGGTTTTTCATGTTCAAAACAATTAATAATCAAAAATGCTATATGCTGAATTTGCAGATGATCCCCAGACAAAATCAATTAAATCAACCTGTAAATTCACAAAAAGTTCAGCAAAACACATATCAGGCTCCAAATACACAAATGCCGTATGCTGGAGCACTTGTTCAACAGCAATCGTATCAATCTCAGCCAGCATATCAACAGCAATATGTTCAAAATTCGTATCAGCAAACGGTTCAATCTCAACCGCAAAATCAAGTACCCGTTCAAATTCAATCTAATGAATCTTCTAACGAGTACACTCAGGAATTAAAAATGTCCTTGGATGTAGGTGAAATTGCTACTGATATTGAAAATGTGAGTGATTTTGATATTGCTTATGATGATTTACCATTCTAAAATTAAAGCAAAAGGGCGAGAACACGCTGTTTCAGGCGTCTTCTTGGAGCGTTGACGACACCATCGCCACTCTGGGCCCCTTAAAAAACAATGCAGAGACAACGGTCGTTCAAAAGAGGCATCAGTTTTGGTGCCTCTTTTGCATATCATTTTAGAGCCTTTTAAGGCTCCTTTTTTTGTTCCATGGCTTATTGTATTGTTTGACGTACTCTCATCATTAAAATGACGAGACTCTCTTTCTCACAATGCGAGAAATGAAGCATCGCAAAGCTTTCAGCTTGACTCGAAGTCCTGCATATAGTCTTTGCATAGCTTCCGTTTTTCGAGCATTTCCAATCCGTATGGACTGTACTTTGTACACTCATACTGCATCCAGCAGGGCTTACGCCTGAGACCTGTCTGGATGAGGGGTTCTTTAAGCTAGAATCCAAAGCATGATCTCATTGTATGTCCACATTTTTTCATATTCAGAATCAATATATCCTGCATCTCGACAAAATGTGGAAAGTCAAGCTGACAGGCTTTAAAATCAGGTGCAGTCAATGTGTTATCGATATGGCAAATCAGGAAGGCGGAATACAAGTCTCTTTGTACTTGATGTCCTTCAATTGTTTTAAATCTTTCATTCAATGCAGGCTTGCTGTATTCTCCCGTATCATGATGAAGCTGAGAGGCTCGATACTGATAAATATCAATCTCGTAGTATGGGATTCCATACTGTGTCGCTTTTGCTTTCAGGTCTGCCTGCATACGACCAGGAGAGCGGTTCTTGATAGAGTGCCCGTAACGCTTTTTGCGTTTGTACTTGCACACCATCTTTGAAGAACCGTCTTTTTGTTTAACAGGCGCAGCTTCATCCTGCCGTTCCGTTTTCTTCGACTTCTTCTGCAGAGCCTTGAAGTTCATTGGCTCAAGGATGAACTCGCTTGCATTCCGAATGACTTTGTTAATGAAAGTATGATGCGAAGTTTTGATATAGGCAGTCTGCTTTCGATAAAGCACACGTATCTGCCGTTTCAGACGTCTGCATCTTCTTGTGGTCTTCCATTTATGTTTCCCCTTTTTGACTGTACCATTCTTGTTATAGTTCTCTGGATTGTGCTTTCGCATAGAGACATCCACCAGATTCTGCTTGTGGCGGATTTCCTTCTCATATTTGGCGGAATCAGGAGCCAGTTCTTCCAGATGGACTTCGTTGTTTGAGGCTGTCGCAATCGTCGATGTGCCAAAGTCGACACCTGTACGATGTCCGCCATCTTCTGACAGTTTGATTCGTTTTGGCGCATTGCCTCGAAGTGTGATCACAACATAGTATTTGAATCCACTGTTGAACTCGATTCTCTTTAAAAAGGAATAGACAACATCCATCTTCAAATCTGAAGAAGAAAGAACGGATTGAATATATTCATCTTCGGGAATACGAACTTTGAAATAGTGCTTCATGAAATAGATAGTGTCCCATCGAGACAGGAGAACGCCTGTTGCTGCACACTTCTGCTTGATGCAGTCAAAACTGTTGTATCGGCGATAATGAAGATGATGTCCATCTTTAAAAAGAACCTTTTCTACACCTTCGTAGACAGCATCGGCTTCCGCCTGAGCCTGATGGGAGTTGATGTAGTTCTTGTACTTCTTTTGTTCTTTGGATACGAACTTACACAAAGAAGTCTTTGTTAATCCATATTCTTTCTGTTTGTTATTCATGATGGATGAGAGCTCTTTTTTCTTCTTCTTTTCGGAAGCCGAAAGTCCATCTGCTTCCTTTTTAGAAAAACCAGCTTCTCCATAAGCTTTGCGAGCTTCCAGATATTCTTTATCATGAAACAAGGCATTCAGGCGATTCGCCGCATGGCAGACAATCTGATTATGCATCTGGTTCGCATAGAAAAAAGACTTCGACAGAAACCGTTTTTCAGATGGATTCAGTTCCAGTTGAAAACGTACTGTATACATATCGAAGCCTCCTTTCTCTGCTATCTATATCCTAATATATATTATACAGCATTTTGGATACAAAATCGTGGCTGTATGAATAGTACCTTCGTCATTCATCTCATGACTGAAGTCACGAGCGTTCTGACTTCAACAGTAAGGCTAATTGTAAAAAGATAGAAATATACGGGAGGTTTTACAAATGAGCAGACTTAAACACAAGATTAAACCGTTAAGAATGTTCGGCATTTTCATGACACTGATTACAGCTGTTACATGTATGCTGGGTTCTAACGGTCTTAATACTGTTTTTGCCGAAAACGGCACTAAATATTCTGTCACTATCACAGGCGATGGTGCTGGCAGAGCTACAATTACTTACAATGACGAAGAACATACAATCACAGATGGTGATTATGTGTGCAGTCTGGAAGAAGGAACGGAAGTCAAGCTTACACTTGACGCAGATTCTACTATCGCTTCTGTAAAAAGAAATGGAGAAGAAATCACTGGAATTCCAGAAGGAACAAGTTCATATGACAAAAAGGATGTTGTTGCTTCTGAAGAAATCAACTATGAAGTTACTTTCAATAAAGCAGATGATAAAACAAAGGAAGATTCAAATGTTGCAAAATCAGAACCAGTTGATGAGGAAATTCCTGAAGAGGAAGAAGTTGATGCATCTGACGTTATTGATACAGATGTAAATCTAGATGGAACCGATTATGAATATAAGCGAACAAAAGAATTCAATAAATCAGAAATGACTCTGGATACATCCAAACAGGTCGTATTGAAATATATGTACGCTATTCCTGGAGCTGTTACACCAGAGGATACACTGACATCAGCTCTAATTGACAAGGACCCTAAAACAACCATCTATACACAGATGCAGGAACAAGCTCATGTGTATAAAGCTGAAGACGGAACATATAAGATTTTAGCGGATACGCCGTTTAAAAACGGTCTTGCAATTGCTGATGCTTATGACTGGGATTGTGCTCGTGGTAATGACTTTGCGGAAATGATTACTGAAGGTGTTACATACGACAAAGAAACAAAAATCATTACAATTCAGCCTGACGTATTCAAAGAAATAAAAAAAGAACAGAAAGCAGATGAAGATGCAAACGAAGATTTCTCTCAACTGCAGTTTCAGTTTCTGATTCCTGTTAACGTTCAAGATGATTTACAAATCAGAACAACAGTTGAAGACGAAAGTGGACTTATCAAGCCAGCATTTGGAAAGACAGTTGCTTTGCGACCTTTTATGACATCTCGTTTCCAGTTGGCAACAGATGATACGAAAGCAAATATTTCAAAGAGTAATATCAGTGTTTATTTGAATGATAGTGAAACTCCTCTCGATACTGACAGCATTGCATATGACAAAGATTCAGGACAGTTGGGCTTAGCTGTGTATGGTTCGAGTATTTACAGCATGAAAATTAAAATTACGCCTATAAAAAAATCATTATTCCGCAAGGCAAATGCCGAAGATGGTGTTGCTATGGGTAATACTAAAGTAGACCAACTTGGTGTTTTGGCTTATTTAAGAGCGAACACAAAAGATGTTTTCAAAGTAGGAAGTGCTATCAATGTTACAGGTAAATTTGGAAACAATGGATATCCAGCGGCTCCAATCAATGGCTCTCCAGCTAATGTATGGAATCAAAGCCGTGTGGGATCTCCTTATTTTAAAAATGTTGACTGGATTGTCGGTGACGGTGGTGAAAGTGCGTATACCGCATCTGGATTAGGAACGCCAACATCCATTACAATGAATGGTGCTACAATCGATTTTACTTACAGAAATGCTGACGGAAGTGCTATGGCTGGCAACTGGGCCGGTGGCGGTAATGGTGCTGCAGGTGCTGACCCAACTACATTTAACGGTGCTATTCAGGCTTTCTGTCATCACATTAAAAAAAGTGTCGGAACAATCAATCAAAGCGATGCAAGAGCTATTCGTTATCCGTCATGTACTTTACGTGTTTTAGACAAACGTACGATTAACGGATATGTACACGTAGTATTTGGATTTGAAACAAATCTTCACATGTTTGGTGGTTCGACACCTCAAACTGTAGGGACTGTATTTGAATTAGCATTCAAGAAGGATACAAAAGCTTATTTGAGTATTGAAAAGAAGTCATCTAACGAAAGTATTTCAAGCAACAATGCTTTATATACGTTTGAAGGATGTACTTATGGACTTTACAAAGATACAACATTTAAGAATCGTGTCGCAGTATTAACACTTGATAAAAACGGGCAATCAAATCGTGTTGCTGTAGATCCTGGAACATACTACCTTCAGGAAATTTCAGCACCAAAGGGATATTCTTTATCAAAAAGCTATTACACATTAAAAGTTGCTTTAGGTGATAATAAGAAATTTATTAACATCATGGAAGCTCCGCAGTATGTTTTGGCACCAAAACTGATTCATAAAACAGATGCCATAACAGGTGCAAATCTAAACGATGTAGTCTATGAAGTTAAAATGTACAAAGGATTGAATATTTCAAATGTAAGCGAGCTAAACGGGAAAACCGCTTCAGCTACATGGAAATTTAAATCAGACGCCAACGGAATCGTTCAGGTGGCTCCTGAATTTTTATACGGCTCTGGGAACTCTCCTCTATATAAAAACGACAAAGGAAGTTCTATCCTTCCAGCCGGAGTCGTAACGATGAGGGAAATCAAAGCTGCTTCAGCAAACTACTCTATAGACAATACTGTTTACTATGCTAATATCAATACCAATACAACTGGTAAAGAGCAGATAAAAATGACAACACAGGAATTAACAAATAGGCCTACAAACACAAAAGCCTATGGTATTTATTTCCAGAAATGTAGTCAGCAAGATGGTATAAATCAGGCGTCACAAATCCCAATGGATATGTCTCGATTAACAGGTACTACATTCATTCATACATTGCCAAATGGATCTACCGAAACCCTGACGTACAAACCAACATTTGAAGATTATGATTTTGGGAAAAGCCCCGCATGGTCATACTATACAGAAATAACAAATCTTCCAGTTGGTGTGCATTCTATTAAAGAGTTAAAGCCGTCACAGGATGCGTACAAAGTAAACCCAACAGTTGTCAAATTCAGAGTAAATTCAGATGGATCGATTGATGTTTTATCGGGTATCAGTGATTCTGAAAATACAGTGTTAAAAACACAGATGGGAGATGTCCACAATGCATCGGGAACAACTACAAAAACAAATACATACGTACAGCTTTTAACTATATGTGACGTAGCAAAGGGCTATAAGTATCATATCAATAAAAAGGACACAAATGGAGACCCTATTGAAGGTGTTCAGTTCTCGGTTTATACAACCGACAATTGTTCCGAGGATTCTTTAGTTGGAGTTATGACAACAAATAAAAACGGTGATGCCTACATTGAAGGATTATTACCTAACATTTTTTACTATATAAAAGAAACCTCTGTTCCAGAAGGATACATTCTTCCAACAGACCATGCTAAATATAAAGTTGTTGATCATTATGATGTTTCAGTAACGCCTCCAGTAGCTAAATATAAAACTATTCAGGCAGTTTGGGATGTTCGACTTAAAGTATATTTAAACAATGGGATGCTCAATTCCGGAGGACACGGATATATTGATAAATATGAAAATATAGATGATACTTTATTTGATTTAGGTGGGTATGACTATAGTAACGTAAAACATGAAACATTAGGTCATGGATCTTATTTCGGCAGTATCAAAACAAACAATCTTGAAATCAGAACAAATTTCGTCAACGAACGAGTAGGTCCAAAAGCCTTATATATCCGTAAAGTTGCGAAAAGTTCCGTTCAGGTTGAGGATGAACAGAATGCTCCTCATGGAACAGGTACGTATATCAGCAATACTCAGTTCACACACACAAAACCAAACGGTTCAACTGAAACGATTACATATACGCCTGGTGGAACTGGGAATACGATGTTGAACAAAGAGGGATTCTATAAAATCACTTCGTTAGATGTAGGTGTTCATACTTTAAAAGAAAAGAAAGCCGGTAACAGTATCTATTCTTTAAACAACACTGTTATTAAATTTGAAGTCAAGAAAAATGGAATTATCGAAATGATTTCAGGTTTTGATGATAATTCAGGCGTTTCGTATATCAAAACAGCAAATGACAACTCTGGTATGATTCTGATTACCGAAGAAGATTCATTAGCAGATACAAACCTTAGAATCATCAAAAAAGACTTCAAATCTAAGAAAGTTTTGTCAGGTGCTGTATTCACACTGTACAGTGACTCGGAATGCAAGACAAAAATTGATGAACAGACAACTGGAACAGACGGGGCTGTCAACTTCAAAAAGTTGAAAGAAGGTAAGATGTATTTTTTCAAGGAGACAAAGGCCCCACATGGCTATACATATAACCTTGACGAATTTGGAAACAATAAAGTTTATTCATTTATTGTCAAAAAGACTGTGTCTTCCGGTATGACGATTGGTATCAGTAATGATTTAGTATGGAACAATACAGCAGCAACTTTACTTGGTAAAAACTACGAGATTTCAAAAACGCAGACAACATCAAGCACAGGCTCTGTAGAAGATAACATTCAAATTTCGATTACTAACCAGCCTCCATTCTATTCGGGAGCTTCATCCCTTCCAAAAACAGGTTCTACATGGACCCCATTATTGGTTGCAGGAGGATTGACTATCGGATTGATTGCGATTATCTGTAAAAAAAGAAAAGACTAAAAAAAAGACCTTTAGCTAATTGCTAAAGGTTTTTTTGTTTTGTTAAGATGTTGCCAGATTTCAGGCAATACATAATAGTTTTTCACAGCTACATTTTTCAGAATAACTTTTCGGTCTTTTTCTGAGATATGAATGTATCTTGCAGGCTGTTGTTTCGATTGTACATAATCTGGAATCTCAGGATAATGTATCTGACAGATATCTAAGCTCATCGGAAAAGACACTTGAATTTTTCCATCATCATTTGTAAAAACAATCAGATACTCTTTTTCTGAATGCTTTATAATCGAAACTTTAGTTAGTGGTTCTTTAAAACATCCAATATTCTTTAAAAGAAACGGAGAAACAGCATAGCTTGGTTTCACTGTTTTTATTGTTGATTCTGAGGTTTCTGTCACGGGTATGTGAATCATATGCCACATACCTCCGTAAGTAGCCCAGAAGTCAACAGAATTTGTATTGTGTGTTACATGAATGTTTGATAAAAACGCAGAGAGTCTTTCATCTTGAGCTGGTTTATGGACCGCATAAATGCTTGGTAAAGATTCTAAATCAGATGGGGCTGTGATTCGTCCTGCAAAAACTTCATTTCCATTTGGTCCTAAAACGGTAAACGGAGGTTTTACTACTTTAATGGCTGTTTTTTTGTTGGTTATGATTCGCACTTCATTTTCATCAAGTTCCAAGTCAAATCCTTTATACAGATTTGTTCCGCTCAAAGCTTTAAAGAACGCATCTCCTTTAACAAACACTTCATTCGTTGCTTCAGATGTTGAAAAATCAAATAAAGCTCCTGATTCTTTCTCTATCATTTTTGAGAACGAAGCTCCATTTTGTAGAATAACACGGAAAAGAAGCAAATCTTCTCCATTGATATTTTGAAAACTCAATCCACACCACATAAGCGTATCTTTAGGGAATGATAAGGATGTGGGAAAATCTCTTTTTGAAAACATTATTCCATCACCTCTTTTGAAGTACATTGAATTTCATCAGTTTGAATGAAAGTTTGTGCACTGTCTTTATACTGACGTGTATAATCTGTCATATCTGCAACAAGACTTAAAAAGTCTCTTGACTCTTCCTGTGTGAACCATTCGGGGTGTTTCATATTCTTGATATACCATGTTGTAAGTTCATCCTCTTTAAGATACATAGCAAATTCAGGATTTTGATTATATGTCCACTTCAAAAGGCTTTGAAGATATTCTTTTAAGAATATTTCCCGATTATACGTACGTGGTCGTTTTACAGAGTGTGATTTTAAAGAGGGCTGTGGCATGTTTTGATTTAACAGAAGGCCTTCTTGATTTGGTGCAGAATTTGTATTGTTTTTTGTCTGGAATTGAAGCCTTATTGGCGTTGGTAAGTTATTTTGCTGAGGTTGTACTGTTTTATTTACAGGCTGCTGATTTGGATATAAGTTGGCCGGAATATTTAATTTAAAAGCCATGTGAATCACTCCTTCACGTATATTATACACGAGTTAGTGGCGCGGATTCCAATCACTATGTTAGTAAATTGCATAAGTAGTGTATAATATATATAATGAAAGTATGGGAGGTGTCTTTTAATATGAGTTTGTTTGCCTATGGAAACAAAGCAAAATGTGAAGGGCAGTTCATGGAAGATTCCTGTTATGTTGGCAGGATTGGCAAATATGTTGTTTTAATGGTTGCTGATGGAAACGGATCAACATCTGGAAGCATTGATTCAGGTGTACTAGTTACAACGATTGCATCCGACTGGCTTTCTCATGCAATTTTAAGCCCAGACGGGTCGGAAAAAAACGTAAATTTAGATATGATTGGAGAATCTCTCGATTCCATGATTTTCGGGTTGAGTCGTTGTTTCATTACAATGGCAGCCTTGGAAGAAAAATACAGCTCATTATATGCTTCGCTGATTGTTTGTGTTATTGATGAATTGTCTTTAGAAATGGTATCAGCTTCAATTGGAAACTGTGAGCTTCATAAAGTAAGTGCTGGAAATGATAATTTGGTTAACACCATTCATTCGGTTGCATATGAAGAATATAAGAAGGGGAAACTTGGAGAAGACTGGCGTGAAAATCCAAAGCGTGGAATGCTTACATCCGCAATTGGAGCATTTAATGAGCCAGTTGTCGATATTTTAAAAACAAATCTAAACCCAGATGATATACTGTATTTAACAACAGACGGACTTTTGCATGTAACAGGTCCAGCAGGGATACTTGAAGAGTTGTTCAATCATTCGGACGATATATCAAAAGCAACAGATGCTGTGTTGCAAAAGGCAGAAGATTTGAAGTGTCCTGACAATTGTGCTCTGATTGTAGGGTACGTAAATGATGATGTTCGTGGTCGTGAAACAGCAAACCAGCAAAATCAACGATCACAAGAACCACCTAGAAGGCAATCCGTCTTAGATAACGACGGAAACAATGCTCGAGGCAGTGTTCAAACATATCAGCGTGGGCAATATGAAACTCAACGTCAGTCATCATCAAGACAGCAGGAGTCGGTTCAAGCCCCTCGGCAGCGTCGTGGGAGCCGTCGTCATTAATTTGCAACGATATTAAGTTTTTTGCTCAGTATTGTCTTTTGTAGGATTAGCAGTATGGCTAATTGTATTAGATGAGCAGCAGTAAAGCTGTTCAGCCCAGAAATGCATACAGAGATGCTTTAAGCGTCCGGCAAGGAGGTAATAAGAGTATGGGTATCAATAAAGCAATGGTTGCCGGCATCGTAGCCGAAGAACCAGCATTTTTCAGTAATTCATTTTTTGGAAACGCTTTGCAAGTCAAGCTTGACATTAATCGTAAAGATTTAGGCGGACGAGTAGAACGTTTAACTTGTTTGATTATCAACGATTCTCTGATTGACCGTGGATTAGAAGAAATCCATACAGGAGATTATCTTGTGTGTCAGTCGGCTCGTATCGTCACATTAGAATATATCCGTGAAAAATACTTTGTTTGTCCGCACTGTGGTGAAGAAAGCCGTAGACTGCGTCGTGCAACTGAATCGGATATTGTATTATATGATTTTAACCTTTCTCATGGAATTTCTTTAGATGATTCTGTGGGTATCAACCGTATTGTTGCCATGGGTATTGTTCGAAATCCTATTCGTAAACGTGCGGAAAATGTTTCTAAATCGATTCCGGCTAAATTTCAATTAGTAGTCAACCGTCCAAAAGGATTGGAACAGCATTTGAAAGATTCAGCTCCAGAAGGATTCTCTGTAGAATCATTTGATCTTCCTCAGGTTGCCTGCTTTGGTCGTGTTAGCGATCATGCTCGTGAATATGTAAAACGAGGGGATTTTGTGCTTGTTGAAGGGGTAATTCAGGAACGTGAATTTGTTCAGGATATTCCTTTTAGATGTAAACACTGTGGAGAATATTCAGAACAGTCCTTTAAATATCCAACACACGAAATCATTGCAGCAAAAGTCACGCCTCAGCGTATTACTTTAGAAGAAGCAAAGGAACAGATGGTTGCAGGTTCTGTTGTGAATGATTTGGGTGAATCTAACGATGAAATGGAAGAAGCTCCTGTTGAAGAAGCTTTGGAGCATATGAAAGATACAAATAAAGCTATCAAGGAAAAGCGAGAAGCTCGCAAAGAAGCTCGTAAAGCCGGAACAGCCGAATAATTAAACGGAGGAAAGAATATGTTTGATCAAGACGGACAGCAGTCAAAAAAACAAAGAGAACGTCTGAATGAACAGCTTTCCTCTTTATTTGATGATGATTTTGAAGAGGATGAAATTCCTAAAAAAAGCAAAAGAAAATCTCATAAAAAAAGAAGAGACTACGATGATTACGACGACTATGATGACGACTATGACAGCTATAGTGATTATGACAAATCTTCTAAAAAGCACAAAAAATTCTCATTGTTTAGCAAGAAGAACGAAGATGATGATTTAGACGATGTAAATGATATGTCAGACCTCTTCGATTATGACGATGATTCTGACGATTACGATGACATCCCTGAAGTTCATTCCAAAAAGAAAGCCAAGCAAAAGCCAAAGCCCAAACCGAAGAAAAAAGTAAAAGAAAAGTTTGACGAAGAGGATGAGGATAAACCAAGAAAGCCAGTATATTACGACATCGACGGCAACGAGCTTGAAGATGATGAATATCCGGATATCGTATATCGAAATCCTAAAAGTACTCTTACCAAGGTTTTGATTGGTGTTCTTGTTTGTTTTATTGCTTTTGTAGGATGGGGCTGGTACAACACTGATTTCGATTCTGAAGGAAATGCTTATGTTGTGTCAGAACAGCTTTTCGAAGAAAGAGCTTATGTGCTGAAAGCCGACCGTCTTTTAAATACGATTCTTGCCATGGATGAATCATTTGATGAAGATACGTATTATTTACCAAGTGATTACACAAACATGTCGGCAAAGCTGACTCGTGAACAGGAAAATCTTCAAAAGGCGACAAACACATTCTCGAAGACACTCAGTGTTCCGAAAGATTACACGACTTATCATCAGGATTTGATTAATTTTTCCATCAGTATTCAGGAATGTATTCAAAATCTAATCAAAAATAAAGATGCAAGTGATTACGAAGACTATCGTGAAGAAGTCATTAAAGAATATCTTCAAGATTTAAACAAAATTAAGAAGAACCGTGAATTGATAGAAGCGAATTTATTTCGCAATATGGCAGAGGGGTGATAACAATGGCTAGATTTTCAACAAGCAGTACCAGACGAACAAGACGAGGTGCAATGCGACGCCCTATGCCACTTCAAGACCAGCAGGATGTATATCAAAAACATCTTGAAGAACAGGTTGTAGAAGGGAATTCAGCATTAGGCAAGGCTACAAGCCGTGCAAAAAAATTAAGAGACTGCTTAAGTGCTGTTGCTGAAAAAGTCTGTGACAGCGAATACGGTGATATGCAGTTAGGCGGTCCCAATCAGATTGCAAAATACAGCGATACGGAACTGAGAGATTTTATCATCAATAATTATTATTCTCAGAAATCAGAGATGACAAAAACGATTCATCAGCTTCAAACTTTATATACACAAACCAAAAGTGAACGAGATGATATCAGTAAACAGCTGATTCAAACACGTCAAAAGCTCAAAGAAGCAGAAGCTCGTATCAGCAATCTTGAATACGAAATACAACACTCATCCTTTTCAGCACCTTCAGAACCACCTGAAAAGGATGTTAATTTAGACGAGACAGATGTTCCGGATATTTCTTTGAATGATTTTGCAGATACGCCAGATGATTTCGATTTTCCAGAGCCTCCAGAACCAGATTTTGACAATGAGCCTATAACAGCGCCAGTTGCATCCAATGACGATTCAATTGTCGTTATGGATGGAGAACCATATGATTTAAACGATGTACGTAAAACGATGGATATTCTTCAAAACACACTATTGAAAGTGTTAGGAGAAAAAGGATTCAATGAAACAAATGATATTCTTGAATATGCAGTTTCTCTAAACGAGTTCTCAAGCAGAACTCAAGCTACAACTACATTAGGAAAGCTAAAAGAAAGTCACATTGTTCAAACGCAAAAACACCCTGTTCTTTCAAACGGGATGTTATGGAGCTTAACCGATTTAGGGAAGGCAATGTTTAAAAAGTTGTATCAAAAGAATCCTTGTCTGGATGAAATGTCACGTATTATTAAAATGCACGACAATATTGATCATGGATATTTAATTAAATACACTGCCAAAGCCTTAGAAGCCGGAGGTCACGAGAATGTTTGTATGGACAGTAAAGTGAATCGCATCGACATTGGAAACGGTTTATCTTACACGCCAGACATTACAGCTGACTTTCAAGGACGCAAAACTTTCTGGGAAGTGGAAAGAGGGAACCACCACGATCAGGAGTTCTTTAAAAAAATGGATAAGGCTGCTCTTACAACAGGTGGGGAAATTCGAATTGTCGTAGACAAGAATACCACTAAAGCTCATGTTTTATCGCAGGCAAATAAATATGCCGAAGCAAAAAGAAAAAGCAAGACAAATCTTACTATTGTTGTAGGAACGTTGACAGAATTAAAGTCAGGACGATTCCTTCGTTTACAGGACAATCGAATTACCGTTGGTTCAAAACACTAAGTTCTAAACCATTGTTAAACTTTACGGTTCGAACCGTTAAAACAATGGAATAGAAAAAGGCAGTGCATAGCCAAGAGCTGTGTCAGACCGACACCTTATGACACCAGACCTTACGAGGTTCTGGGACTTGCGAAACGCCAAGGAAGAAAGTGTGAAAGGCACATGCGTTTCTGAGCATCTCTTGGCTGAGGTGTTCTTCTACTTGCTTGCTAGACAAGTAGCGACAATTCAATAGCAAAGAGACTTGTCGAAAGATGAGTCTTTTTTTTGTGCTATTGAAAAATCTTCCTTTGTCGAGAAAATCAAGGTTTGTCCCATTTTTAGTTTGTGTCGAATAGCAGAATTCGAGTTTAGGGATGTGTTAACAACCAGCGGAATCAACAGACTCTAAGATGGTGTTTATACTCTTTATCAGAAAGAACAATTGTCGTATAAACCCATGCCGAATGGTGGCAGATTGGGGTTTTAAGGGCGAGCCCTGAGGCTAATTGTAAAGGAAAAGGAGGAGCTAATATATGTTTTTAACTTTTCTTATAAACGGTTTTAACTCATTAAGTTATTATGTTCAGACATACCTGCTGTACATTGCGTGTATGGTAGCTTTTATTATTATAGGCGTTCTTGAATATCACGAAATCATGTACAAAGTGGTCGATGATGAACGTAAGGTTATTTAGAAAGGCAGGGTGATTTTAAATGGCAATCAATAAAGATTACGAAGCAGCTCGTTACGAAACAGAAACCTTTGGTGTTAAATGTTATGAGGCTTTAAAGATTTTTGGAACGAACCTGCTGTTATTTGTTATGACTTTGTACGCAGTTACATTATACGCATTTTTAGGGCGTAAAATCATTCTTATTGGAGTATTTTGCTGTGTTGCATCGGCAATTTTATCCTATATCATGGTACCATCAGACCGTCCTCAAATGATTATAGATATTAAGAAAGAGATGTTTATTTATATTGGGTCTCTTATTGGAGGATATTTTATCATTCGACTTCTGAACGGAATTGATGCGAGTCAGATAGGTGTTTCGATTGGTTTGAATGCAGGGCAAACCCAAAGCAATGCTGTTCAGGGGTCTCTTGGGATGATTATTCAGTTTTTGATGGTCATGACTCCGATTGGCTTAATCGGAAATGAGCTTAAGCGCATAGCCGTATATAAAGGGTTTGGGCTTGGTAGCCATGTTACAAAAAAAAGAAGGATGGAACAACTCCAGAAAACTATCACCAAATAGGGCTACACTATACGATATATAGCAAATACCTGTAAAAAAGTAACTGAAAAAAATTTTAGTCCAAATGTACAAAACTTGTACAAAACCTCTACATAAACTGAAAGTAATAGAAATGAGAACTGTCCGCAATACAAGGTTAAAAAGTAGGTGAAAGAAAGTCCTCGCTTTGAAATCACTAAGCAGATGCCTCGAACTTGTAATAGTAAATAATGTATAATATATATAATAAAGCAGTGAGTTGTATTGGAACAGGCGAAAGCCGAACGCATGTGGAGGCAGGAACTTCGGACATACAGCTTGTATAGTATATGTAGATGTCTGTCGAAGAAGTATGAACTGCAAGAATGGGTTGAAAATCAGTTCTGGCTGGCACTGGTGAAAGCAGTGGTTTCAACCTTAGATTGTGGATAGTCGAAAAATTAACTAATGATAGAAATGGAGATTATTTATGCAGACTGAAAATAAAACGCCTAAAGTATTTGTTGTTTATTCATGGGATTCATATCAACATTCACAATGGGTTAAATCCTTTGTGGATGCATTAATCTGCAAAGGGATTAATGTTTATTTTGGTCAATATGGCATTGAATTTGGAGGAAGCCTCGCTACATTTCTGGAGAAAAACACCCGTGAGGCTGAATATATTCTTGTTATATGTACTACAGAATTCAAAGAAAAGGCAAACAATCGACACGCTAGTGCTGGATTAGAAGGAAGCTTTATGTTTGAAGAGCTTTTCACTAAAGAAAACGATGAGAAATATATTCCTATTGTACGAGAAGGAAACCCAGAAACAGTATTACCTGATTTTTTAGTAGGTAAAAGTGCTGTAATTCTTAAAGACGGTGATCCAAATTATCAAAAAAGCTTTGATATGTTATGTGAATTGCTTTTAAATAAGCAAAAGGAAGTTCAACATAAACCTGTAAACAACACAGCTAAACAAAAAACAGAGTCTGGTACAACAACTGACTTTGAATATATTGATACGCAAATTGTAGGCGTAGACATTGAGAAAACAACGCCTCCAAGAAATGATGGCACTATAGGAAGTGATCTGTATAAAGTCGCTTTAAAGTTGTCCAAGGCTCCAAGTTTTGAATGGAAAAAAATCTTTGTTGAAACATGGAATAATCCTCTAATGTTTTCTGTTATGCATCGTCCTTTTATAGCTAGCGTTGTTGGGGATGATATCATTTTGGACGGAACAACAATTGAAGAAATCAGCAAATACCACAAACCTACACTTATAAAATGTGTTAAAAAAGCTAATGAAACTGAGCGACAAATGTTGTTAGATAAAACTAAGCAAGAACAGAAAAAAGAAGAAGCCGAAAAATCTTTTTTTTTGCATAGCAAAATGATGTTTGCGTCACTTTTCAAAAGTGACAAGGCTAATTGTAAATAACAAATATATAAATACCCAACTCAGTAGAGCGGTACAAGGAGGAACTTTTATGTCAAAAAATACAACAGTTAAGATGTTATTAGATTTCACAGAGAAATCTACACACAGCCATGTGGATTATAATCTATTATGTATCGACAATGCTACCAAATATGCTAGCGAATTAGTAGACTTCATGGCTGAAGTTGAAAACACACAAGTTGAGCCAAAAAGAAAAATTCAATTTGTGCAAGCAGTTCATGAGAAGCTCATGGATTGCACAGACTTTTTGACATATGTTGATCGTGGAATCAACTGTATGTATGTTGAAAAGTTTGCGAAGGAAATTACTCCTTTATTGAAAGCTATGAGTCGTTCATAGCATGGGGCTGTAACGAAATGAATTAATTTCGTTACAGCTTTTTCTTATGTAAAATTCGTAAAAATAAAAGAACGCTCCGGGAATCGAACCCTCAGCGTTCAGTGATATACTCT
>OLOM01000173.1_pt1 | contig 50395 bp, 44 predicted proteins | sample 1672531 | NCBI WGS metagenome assembly OLOM01 (sample SAMEA3136696, study PRJEB25190) | human gut metagenome | reverse complement strand
GTACATAAAAGAGACAGGAGGCACAGATAAGATGGCAGAAAGAGAAACAGAAAGAACGGTTAAAAAAAGAGCGGAAAGTGATCCGGCATACCAGTGGCATATTCAGGATTTATATGCATCAGATGAGGTATGGGAAAAGGATTATGAAGCGCTTTCAGAGCAGGCAAAGGAACTTGCGGCATATGAAGGAAGACTGAAAGAAGGTTCTGAAGTTTTTGTAGAGTATATGCGTAAAAAAGAAGAAGTCATGAAGAAGTTTGAAGCCATATATGTTTATGCCAATCAGCGATATCATGAAGATACGGGGAATAGTTTTTACCAGGGGCTTGCAGGAAAGGCGCAGGCATTATCTTTACAGCTTGACAGTGCAGTTGTATTTGAAGAGCCGGAACTTTTAGCAATAGGAGAAGGTACGATAGAACTGTGGTTTTCACAGAATCCGGATATGGAATTATACAGAAGATATTTTTATGAATTATTCCGCCAGCAGGAGCATGTTCTTTCCAAAGAAGAAGAGGCGATTCTTGCTGATGTATCCGATATGTCTGCTGATGTGTCGAATATTTTTTCTATGTTTAATAATGCAGATATTCGATTCCCGTCAATCGAGGGAAAAGAAGGCGAGAAGATACCGGTAAGTCATGGAAGATATACTCTTCTTTTAGAGAACAGAGATGTAAATATTCGAAAAAATGCATTTGAGTCGGTTTACTCACAGTATGGACAATACAGGAATACATTAGCGGCACTTTATGCGGCTAATCTCAAGAATACAGCATTTTTTGCAAAGAGAAGACATTATAATTCCTCCTTAGAGATGGCATTAGATGGAGGAGAGATTCCAGTATCTGTGTATACAAACCTGATCGATACAGTACATGAGCATATGGATCTCATGCATCGTTATGTTGCACTTCGCAAAAAGGCATTAAAAGTGCCAGAGCTTCACATGTATGATCTGTATGCACCGATGGTTGAAGAGTTTGAGATGAAAGTCCCGTTTGCACAGGCAAAAGAAATCGTAAAAAAGGGGCTTGCACCGTTAGGCGAAGCATATGGGAAGGTTCTTTCCAATGGAATGGAGAATGGCTGGATTGATGTATATGAGAATGAAGGGAAGCGCAGCGGTGCTTATTCCTGGGGAGCGTATGGATGCCATCCGTTTGTGCTGATGAATTATCAGGACAATTTAAATAATGTATTTACGTTAGCGCACGAGATGGGACATTCGATGCACTCTTATTATTCAGATAAGAATCAGCCATATATTTATGCAGGATATCGTATTTTTGTTGCAGAAGTAGCTTCGACATGTAATGAGGCTCTGCTAATGGAATATTTATTAAAGAATACGGAAGATACAAAAGAAAAAATGTATCTGATCAACTATTTCTTAGAACAGTTTAAAGGAACACTGTACCGTCAGACTATGTTTGCGGAGTTTGAGAAGATTACACATGAGATGGCGGCGAAAAAGGAACCACTTACGGCAGAAGTATTATGTGACATTTATTATAAGCTGAATCAGCAGTATTTTGGAGAAGGTATTGTTATTGATAAAGAAATCGCATTAGAATGGGCGAGAATCCCACATTTCTATACACCATTTTATGTATATCAGTATGCGACAGGTTATTCTGCAGCGATTGCTATTAGTAGAAAGATTTTAAGTGGGGATGAAAAGGCGAAAGAAGGATATTTTAAGTTCCTGAGTGGTGGAAGTTCCATGAATCCGATCGACCTGCTGCGTCTTTGTGATGTTGATATGGCAACGAAAGAGCCAGTAGAATCTGCATTAAAGCTGTTTGGTGAACTGCTTGATGAGATGGAAGAGATTTTAAAAACACAATAAAGTATTGGGAGAATGAATTTATGTATGAATTTACGTTATTAAAAAGTATGTTTTTTGAGTTAGATAAATATAAAATCGAGGGTGTTACACAGACACAGGAAGGACAGAGAACATTTCACCGGCTGGAAGTCTCTTATGACAGCGTACCGGAAGTGACATCTATTACTGCAGAAGAACGTATTTTGCCGTATGTAGACAGATATTATCTGTTTATTAATGATGAGAGGGTAGAGACAGATATTCGTGACCCGAAGGTAAAGCAGGTTATTTATGAATTTTATAAGCAGTACCATCCGGAGTATTTAAAAGAAGATTTGCCAGATGATATGACAGATGTGGATATTTTAGAATGTTTTGATGTATTTAAGATGCCAGATTACCGGCCGGAACATGCATTTCCTGGTCTGGTAACCTTAGAAGACCTTAAGAATGGTAATGTTCACGATGAAGATAAACCAAAGTTTGCATTTCCTGGTCTGGAGTTGTATTCTAAGGGGGATGCATCGGATGAAGATAAACCAATGGTAGCATCTTTTAAAGGATACACGTCATTTGATGGAAATCGTGAACAGGCGAAAGATAAGATAGAACAGTTAAAGAGTCAGTTCGCTTCTCAGATCGATGCATTAAATGTAGATGAGATCTTGAAAAACTGTTCTGAGAATCAGGAGGAATAGAAAATGTACAGAGAAGTATCAAAGTTGATTTTATATCGTGATTTAGGAGAAGACAGTATTCTTTTAAATCTCGCAGATATTTTTAAGAGATTTGACAGCTGCCATTACAGAGCAGATGAGCTGATTACTGATATTTATAAAGAGATGAAGGCATTGCTTGATCTGGCAACGACATACGGTTTTGATAAAAACTTATGGCATAATTATCTTACATTTGTACTTGTGACGAATGAGAATTCTTTTAGTATGACGAGTGAAAAAGTAGGGGCGAATAACGGGACAGTAAATCATTTTGCAAAGAATGATTTTCAGGTATTTATGAACCTGTTTCACTATGATTTCAGAGCAATCGAGGAGACACTGGGAATCGATTGTTTCCGTACGATCTTAGACTATAAGGCAATCGGCAAGACAGAGCGTATGTATAATAAGAACGTAAGTGAAAAGGTGCGTGCATTGTCAGATGAACTTGCGGCAGCAGAAGATGTGGATAGTTTTTTTGATGCAGTTGTGAAGTTTTATAAAGATTATGGAGTAGGAATGTTTGGTCTTAACAAAGCGTTCCGTATTGTAGAGAATAACGGAAAGCCAGACTTTGTTCCAATTAACAATTTAGATAAGGTTGTATTAGATGATCTGACAGGATATGAGATTCAGAAGAAGAAGCTGGTAGATAATACAGAAGCTTTTGTTCAGGGAAAAGTAGCAAATAACTGTTTGCTTTACGGTGATGCCGGAACCGGTAAGTCTACAAGTATCAAGGCAATCTTAAACCAGTATTATGGTGATGGCCTTCGTATGATCGAAATTTATAAACATCAGTTTAAATATCTTTCTGCGATCATCAGCCATATCAAGAATCGAAATTATCGATTTATTATTTACATGGATGATCTTTCCTTCGAGGAATTTGAGATTGAATACAAATATCTGAAGGCTGTTATCGAGGGTGGAATGGAAACAAAACCGGATAATGTTTTAATCTATGCAACATCGAACCGCCGCCATCTGATTCGTGAGACATGGTCAGATCGTTCTGATAAGGACGAAGAACTGCATCGCTCCGATACAGTACAGGAAAAGCTGTCTTTAGCAGCACGTTTTGGTGTAAGTATCAATTACTCCAAGCCAACACAGCAGGAGTATTTCCAGATTGTAACCAATTTGGCAAAGAAATATCCGGAAATTACAATGAGCGACAAGGAATTATGTGCGGAAGCAAACAAGTGGGAACTTTCTCATGGAGGAATTTCCGGACGTACTGCACAGCAGTTCATTAACTACATAGCCGGAAAGGCTGATAAATAAATACAAATAGACAAAAAAAGAACCCTCGGGGAAAGGGTTCTTTTTGTGCCTCTTAGAGGCATTCATTAAAAGGAGGAAGCCCATATAATTCTTCTATACGGGCTTCAAAATATGAAAAAAATCTTTAGCCACAAGAAATAGAGGGATTTCTTTGTTGCTGTCTATACTATAAAGAAAAAATATGTCCGTTTTTTGACGAAAATTTGAACAAAAGGTGAAACACATCGAAAAATATAGATACTAAAGAATGAGAATAATGAGAAAATAGGAAAAAATCAATTTTTAAAGTGTTCAAAATAGCTCGAAAACTCGAAAACAGGAGGAGATATCATGGGTGTTGTAATTGGAAAAATGGATGGGCAGGTAGAAAAAATTTTTTTGGGGAATAATTTAACAAGAAGTACAAAAAACTATGCTAAAATCCTGAAAGACAAGGACTTGTCAGAAGAAGAAAAAAAGCGTATTCTGGCAGCAGAGAAGAAAAAGCAGGAAGACGATATTATTTTGTAGGAGATTTTTATGAAGATTTCAGTGGCAATGGCATATTATAATGGTGGGATGTATATAGAAGAACAGATGGATACGATTTTGACACAGCTTGGTGAACAGGATGAAGTTATCGTATCTGTTGATGGAGCAAGTGATGGTTCAAAGCCTTTGCTCCTTAAGATGGCAGAAGAGGACAAGCGGATTCATGTTATAAAGGGACCGGGCAAGGGCGTTGTAAAGAACTTTGAGAATGCGATTCGTCATTGCAGTGGAGAGATTATTTATTTATCTGATCAGGACGATATATGGAAGCCAGATAAGGTAAAGAAGGTAAATGAAGCTTTTTTGAATCCAAAGGTGAAGGCAGTTCTTCATGATGCGCAGATTGTGGATGAGTGCGGAAATCCAACTGGTGCAGAAGGCCTTTTTGCGAACAGAGGAAGCAGGAAGGGAATACTCAAGAATCTTGTAAAGAACAGTTATGTCGGATGCTGCATGGCATTTCGTAGGGAGCTGATTCCTGTAATCTGTCCGATACCAAAAGAAATGTACATGCATGATTATTGGATCGGAACTGCTGCGGAGTATATGGGTGAGGTCTGTTTTATAAAGGAACCGTTGATCGATTATCGAAGACATTCTTCGAATGTAACACAGATGACCCATGGAAGTATGAGTTTTATGATAAAGAAGAGAATAGATATCGTGCGATGTCTGGGGCTTTTGAAAAGGCGTGTGAAAGAGGCTGGTGAAGAGATAGAGAAGGTGAATGGATAGAAGATGTTGAAGAAGAAAGAAGAACAAACGACAGGTAAGAATATAGGTAAAAATATGTGCAAGATAGAACAGAAGCTGCAGAGAAAGCATCTGATAGCTCTTTCTTTTTTCCTTCCGCTTCTTGTTATGGCAGGCTGTTGTATTGTATTTGGTGTACAGCCATTTGGAGATAATTCGCTGTTGATCATTGACGGGCTTCACCAGTATATGCCGTTTTATTCTGTGTTGTATGATAAATTAAAAGGTGGGGAAACCCTTTTTTACAGTTTCCGTTCCGGACTGGGAATTAATTTTTTGTCGTTATTTTCCTACTATTTGTCCAGTCCATTTAACTTATTGATTTTATTTTTTAAGAAAAGTCAATTAAATATGGCAGTGAGTATGATCATTGTTTTGAAGATCGCATGCAGCGGAATGACTGCTGGTATTTATTTTTCTTCAAAGAGTAAAAAGCAGGGATTTTCCACAGTGATGATTTCGATGGCATATGCTCTTTCAAGCTATATGGTTGGCTATTGCTGGAATGTAATGTGGCTGGATGCCATAATGATATTCCCGATCATCATGATGGGATTGGAGCGGCTCATAGAAAAAAAGGATGGAAGACTGTATTGCATCGCACTGTTTTATGCGCTGTACTGTAATTATTATATCGCCTTTATGATCTGTATTTTTGCAGTGATATGGTATCTTCTCTATTCTTTTAAAAGTATAAAACAGTTTTTCTTCCGAGGGATAGCTTTTGCATTTTATTCTTTTCTGGCGGCAGGCATGGCAGCTATTTTACTCATACCTGCTTATATGGGAATCAAACAGACCGCATCAGGGGAGACAATGCAGCTTCCGGAACATAGCTTCCTGACTAGTGCAGCGGACTTGCTTAATCGGCAGTTTGCTTTGTGGAGTCCGATCAGCCATGACAACTTTGATGGGAATGCCAATCTGTATATTGGAATTTTTTCCGTTCTTGCGGTTGGGCTGTATGTATTAAACGGAGAGATTAAAGTCAGTGAAAAGATTAAAAAAGTATTATTAATCGGTCTTTTTTATCTGAGCTTCAGTGAAATGATTCTCAATTTTATCTGGCATGGTTTTCATGATCAGTATGGAATACCGAATCGTTTTTCTTTCTTATTCGGTTTTGTTCTTCTGTATATGCTATGGGAAGTATTTGAGCATTTAGAAGGAGTAAAAGGCTGGCATGCCGCATTTGCCTGCATGGCGGGAGTTGCACTGATGGCTTATGCAAAGCTAAAAGGAACGCAGGTATTAGAAGATAATGTCTATGGTGTGGCAGGAATGCTCTTACTCCTTTATGGAATGTTGTTATTCTTCTATACGCTGTCACGTAAAAGAAAGTATATATACAAGTTTATTTTCTGTGTAGTGGCAGTGATTGAAATTACAGTAACTGCTTTTATGGGATTTAATGAGAACGGACAGATTTCTGTTTCAAAGTTTTTCTATGGAACAGAAGATATGGAAAAAGCAACGGAATCATTAAAGGATGGAACCTTTTACAGAAGTGAGCTTGCCAGTGCGCTTATGGTAGATGAGAATGCATGGTATCCGATAAACAGTGTGGGGCTGTTCGGTTCTACAGCGACAGACCGCATGGTAACTATAATGGATAATCTGGGATTTTACACCGGATGTAATGAGTATCTTTATAAAGGAGCGACACCGGTAACGAACTTCCTTTTGAATGTAAAATACCTGTATTACCATCAGGAAGACAGCCTGCAGACAGATTTTCAATATGTAAAGTCAGAAGGTTCTTTTGATATTTATGAGAATCCGGCAAAGGGAATGTCCATTGGATATCTCATGAATCGTTCTGTAAAAGACTGGTATTATGACAGTGCCTATCCTTTCCGGGTACAAAATGATCTCGGTGAGCAGGCATTTGGAGTATCAGAGTTGTTCCATAATATCAGGATTTCAGACCCGGAAACGAATGGCTGTACAGCATCAAGGACAAATGATGGAGAGTACTACTTTGAATATAAGGATTCCCGTCCGGATAACATGACATTTACGATTCCAATAACGAAAGATATAGAGAATCTATATCTTTTCTATGATGGTACGCAGGTAGAGAATGCACAGATCAACGTAGACGGGGTGAATGTAAAGTCCGGAGATATTGATGGCTATATGCTTCCGATTGGTAAAGCAGCCGCAGGTTCCGAGGTGAAAGTAACCTTTGAATTAAAAGGGGAGACAGAAGATGGATATGTAAGACTTTCAGCGGCTGATTTTGATCAACAGGCATACAGTAATCTGAAAAAGATTGCTGCAACAAGAGCATTTTCTGTAGATCGTTATTCAGACCGATTGATAGAGGGAAGTGTCAATGCTGCGCAGGATCAGACTTTATTTTTCTCTATTCCATATGACAAAGGATGGAAGGTTACCATAGATGGAAAGGAAGCAAAAACACATAAGATTGGAGATGCTTTTCTTGGAGTAAATATTTATTCCGGAAAACATAAAGTATCTTTAAAATATACTCCGCCGGGATTTACCGTCGGATGGAAGATAACTGTTTTATCAGCAGCTATTTTCCTGATTCTTTGTAAGATAATACATTCTCGGAAGCTTCGTCAGCTTCATGCAAGTGATTTTGTGAGAAGATTTTGAATGTACAGGATATGCACTCTCGGAACTTTTGATACTTCATCTTGTGAGAAGACTCTGAGAGTACATTGATATAAAAAGGAGGCTTAATTATGTTTAAAAAGAAACTAGTTGCTTTATCAGCGATTATGATAGCAGGACTTATGACATTTCAGGCAAATGTATCCGCAGATGCGGTAGAAGAGAAACCATATTTGTCATTGGGCGCAGATCTTAGTGCCAGTCAGAAGAGTAAAGTACTCGAACTTCTTGGAGTAAAAGAAAATGAGCTGGACCAGTATAAAGTAGTGAAGGTTACAAATAAAGATGAGCATAAGTATCTGGATGATTATCTGGATTCTTCTGTAATCGGTACGCATGCCTTATCTTCTGTTCTTATAGAGAAAAGAGATAAGGGCGAGGGAATTGATGTTACAACAAAGAACATTACGTACTGTACCGCAGGAATGTATGAGAATGCATTAACAACAGCCGGAGTGACCGATGCGAATGTAACCGTAGCCGGACCATTTAATATTACAGGTACGGCAGCATTGGTTGGTGCGATGAATGCATATGAAGATATGACAGGAGAGAATATTTCAAGTGAGAGTAAAGATGCAGCAACGAATGAGCTAGTCGTTACAAGTAAGCTGGCAGACCAGTTGAATGATTCTGAGAAAGCAGAGCAGTTTTTAGCATTAATTAAAGAAAAGGTTCTTTCTGATGATGCAAAAACAAAAGAGGATATTAATACAATTATTGATGAATGTAGTAAAGATCTTGATGTAAACATTACAGATGATCAGCGTGAACAGATTGCTGAATTGATGCAGAAGATTAATAAGCTTGATTTAAATGTAAATGACTTAAAAGAACAGGCAAGCAAGATTTACGATAAACTCAGTGAAATGGATATTGATGCCCAGGGTATCTTTGCCAAAATAAAGACGGTATTATCGTCTATTTTTGCAGCATTGAGTGGCTTACTGCAATAGGTTTACAGGAAGCTATAGAGCCGTACAGCATATAGAAGAATTGCGCCGGGAATTCCAAACAAGGTACAGACGGTACCGGTTATGGGATTAATTCCTACGCCGGTAACGATGTCTCTTGCGGCACAAAAAAAGTTAAAAAAGTAAATGAATCCAAGGCCAGCAGTGCTTCTACCGATAACGAAGAGAAGCGCTGACGGTCTTTTTTTTATGTATGCGATAAAATAACCGGCAAAGCAGGCGACACAAAAGATGAGAAGAATTTGATTCTGGGACATAGTATACCTCCAAAAAGGTTGTTTTTAGATTGTATGAAGAAAAAGCGGAAAATATGAGAGAGGATAAATGAAGTTGGTGGAAAATAAAATAAAAAAAGTAAAAATAGTAAAAAACAGGTAGACAAAATACTTGCGATGTGATATATTGATTTTGGAATAACTGTTATATATTTACATAATATAAATGGAGAGCAGAGAGCTTCCGGAAGAACACATAGGAATGTGGGAGGTGTTATAGTATGCGTTTTTCAGATATTCATATGATTATGATCGGAGAGGAAGGGGAATATGGGAGAAGATTGGTGAGATATCTGGAGACACACCTTTCTACTGCGATACGGGTATATCATTTTACAACAACAGAAAGTTTTTTAGCTTTTAAGGAGCGGGCAGACATTTATCTTTTAGATGAAGCTTTTTTTCAGAGGCTTTCCAAGGAGAAGCAGAATGTTTTGCTAAGAGAGAAGCGGCTGATCTTGCTGACTGCACAGGAAGAGGAAGGCACCTTTTGCAAGTATCATAATCCGAAGAAACTGTTAGACAGACTGAGCCGGGTTTCAGATGAGATGGAAGATCTAGCTAGTAGAGAAGACAGAAGAGAAGAAGAAAGAGTGGAAGGGAGAGAGGAGGGAAGAGAGACTGCAAGAACAAGATTAACCATGATATATTCTCCGGTTTATGAAGAGAAACTTAAGGAGATCGCGCGGTCTTTTATGAAGGAAGGAGATGTATATATCGGTGCGGAAGACCTGGGATATAAGGAGAATATTTCAGCATATGGGCAGGGAAGTGATATGGGAGATCTGTGTTACTATATTCATCTGCGTGAAGAGCATGTCATGGATAGGATGCGGGACATGCTGGTAAGAGAAGAGGATATCGAAGTGTTACATCCTCCGGATATGTATTTTTATTTACGGGAACTGACGAAGGAAGATTATACATGGTTTTTTGACAAGGTAAGGAAGGAGGGGACATACAGGGAAGTATTTTGGGGAGCCGGAATGGGCTTTGTATCAGACCTGGATATACTGCGCTGTTTTGACAGGATTATTTTGTTGGATTCGAGAGAGAATATACGTCTGAATCTCTTCTGTGACCGCTTAGAAAAAGTGCTGAATCTCAGAAGTTTTCATCAGGGGGCAGCAGAGCAGAAGGAGCAGTGTCAGGAGTCTTTTCATCAGAATACTTTGTGTCAGGAATCTGTGAATTCTCGTAGGGAAGCTTCTGGTCAGGAATCATGGAAACGTGTATACAGGGAGGATATTTTGAATGGAACTGCCTGGTAGGAGAGAACTTCGGGAACAGATTTTACATCAGATGGATGGAAGAACGTCTTATGTCAGTGATGCAGATGTGTATAGAGAGATTGATAAGGCTATTTTGCGTTCAGGACATAGTGGATATGGAACACTTTCGGAGAAGGAAGAGCTAAGAAGGCAGATGTTTTCCTCCATCCGGGGTTTTGATGTTCTTGAGAAGTATTTAGAAGACAGCAGTATCAGTGAGATTATGGTTATAGGAGCTTCTCACATTTTTGTGGAGCAGAATGGCAGGGTAAGAAGAACAAGAGACCATTTTTTTGAAGAAGCCGATGTATATCGGCTAATCGAACAGATTGTAGCGCCGACAAACAGGATGGTGAATGAAGCTTCTCCTATTGTGGACAGCCGCCTTCCGGACGGTTCAAGAGTGCATATCGTATTACCGCCCATATCTTTGGAGGGTCCGGTTATCACTATTCGAAAGTTTTTAAAAGGAGGAATGACCATTGCAAGATTACTCGCTTTTGGAGAATTTCCCGAAGCGCTTACAGGGATACTTTCTGCTTTGGTGAAGGGAAAGTACAATATTTTGATCAGTGGGGCGACAAACTCAGGGAAGTCTTCACTCTTGAATGCACTTGCAGAATATATAGGACAGGAGGAACGAGTGATCACAATAGAAGATTCAGCGGAACTCCAATTGTTTCATGTTGATAATCTTGTGCGGTTAGAGACAAGGAATGCAAATGTGGAGGGAGCGAATGAGATTACGATGCAGGATCTGATCAAGGCTTCTTTGCGAATGCGTCCAGACCGAATTATTGTCGGTGAAGTTCGCGGTGCGGAAGCGATGTCGATGCTTCAGGCGTTATCTACAGGGCACAGTGGATCGTTTTCTTCGATCCATGCGAATTCCTGCCGGGATGCGCTCCGGCGTCTTGAAACGATGGTTCTTATGGGAATGGATATGCCGCTTGGAGCAATTCAGGGTTTGATTGCTTCTTCTGTAGATATTCTTATACATTTGGGAAGATGTCTGAACGGAGAGAGAAAGATATTAGAGATAAGTGAGATTAAAGATTACAGCCGGACAGAGTATAAAACGCATACATTGTTTCAGTATGATAAAGATCATGGATTAGAGATTCGGGAAGATCTGTTCCATGTAGAGAAGCTTAAAGATTATGGACAGTATGAGAAGTATTGTGAGGCGGTGAAGTTGTTTCGTGAAGGAAGGGCAGAACAGAAGAAGGCGAGGGCGTAATCTCAGCAGTATAACTTCAGACAGAATCAATCTGGATAAGTGCAAGGAGAATGTAATCTTTTTTCTGGCAGGAGAGCTGGGATTATTGTTGCTAAATATATTGTGCTATGGAGATATGTACTGGATGATTCCGGAACAGGTATTAATGGTTCCCTGTTTTAAGATATTGAAAGAAAGGAAGAAAAAGAAGGAACAGCAGCTATATCAGAAAGGGTTTCAGGATCTGCTGCAGTCACTGCTGACTTCTCTTCAGGCAGGATATTCTCTTAATAATTCCTGCAGGATCGCACTAAGAGAGCTGGAAAGTCTATATGAAGGGGAGCAGAATCCGATGCTTGGGCAGATGAGAAGGATCGTGCAGGGAATTGATCTGCATATTGCGTTAGAACAGCTTTTTATGGATTTTGCGGAGCGTACGAATCTGGAGGAAGCAAGACAGTTTGCGGTTGTGATAGAGATTGTGCAAAGTACAGGTGGGAACGTAGTGGAGATTTTGAAAAGGACAATGCAGCACTTGAAGTATAAGATGGATACGGAAGAAGAGATTCGGGTTCTTCTTAGCGGAAAGATTTTTGAGAAGAATATTATGTTGTCTATGCCGTTTTTTATTTTAGTATATCTTCGTTTGGCAAACCCGGAATATGTTGCCTGTTTTTATAAATCCGTTGCGGGACATCTGGTTATGTCAGTGATAATTGGTATTACAGCAGCATGCTTTTTCTGGTCAGATAAAATTATGGATATTCAATTTTAAGATAGTATACAGGAGTTTCAGAATCCTTTGTTTTGGTATTCACAGATAAGGAAGAATCATCAAAATATGATCAGCATCAGTGGAGGCGGAAAGCTTTATGTCAGAACGATTTTTATATACTATTTGGAACAGGCTTCCTTTTCGTTTTAGACAGCGCCTGAAGCAGAATGTAAAAAGAAATATGCAGGAACAATATGCAGAGTCAGAACAGGAATTATATAGAAGGACAGAGCAGTTTCTTTTAAAGCAGGGAAAGATTATACTTACAGAAGTTATGATTGGAGGGCTGTTGTTAGCGGTTGTTCTTGCCTGGCATATTTTCAAGCCGGATTATATTTTGCTAAAGCGCAATCCCTTTGGACAGGGGACAAAGCAAGTCCAGATTTCTTTACAAAAAGGTAATAAGAAAAAACAGATACAATATAAGTTAGAGGAACAGAAGATTTCATTAAAAGAACGACAAAAAGTATATCAAGCTTTTTTTAAACAACTAAAAAAGGAGATGCGGGGAAGGAATCCTTCTTTGTATAAAGTAAGTGAAGCTTTAAATCTCCCGGAGAGTATTGCGGGATATCCGTTTGAAATTACGTATGAATTGCCGGAAGACGGCTCCGTTCATTTAGACGGAACGTTAAGTGAGGAAGTACAGACACAGTTACATAAAGGAGAACGTTATAGCAGATATATTATAGTGACAGCGCATTACCGAGAGTATAAGGAGAAGAGAAAGTATAAGATTTCTATTGTTCCAAAAGAGGCTTCTTCTAGGAAGAGTGCGTTTTACCAGGTGCAGAAGTATTTGAAAAGAACAGAGAAAGCAAGCCGTCATGAGTCAGATGTTAAAATATTATCGTCTTATGGAGAAGCCAAGATCAGGGCGGGACAGCAGGAAGCAGGAGGAAGAGGAGCTGCAGTTTTATTTCTTGTGACGTGTCTATGTATACCTGTACATAATTATTTGAAACTAAAGGAAGAGGGCGAGAGACACCGTAAAGAAGCAGAGAAAGATTTTCCTGTGATTGTTCACCTTCTTACATTGTATATGGGAGCGGGTTTATCGTTTCTTTCCGCAGTGCGAAGAATTGGTTTTCATTATCAAGAACAGAAGGAAGCCGATGCGAAACAGAAAAAGTATGCGTTTGAGAGGGTGCTGCTTATGGAACAGCAGATGAATAACGGAATGAGCCAAAAAGAAGCCTGTCAGAACTGGGGAATGCAGTTTCATTCAGAAGCTTACCAAAAGCTGGCGCTGATTCTGGTACAAAGTTTTACAAAGGGTTCTAAAGAAGCAGCAACGATGATGGAGGCAGAAGAACGGGAAGCATTTCAAAGACGGGTGGAGAGAGCAAAGCAGGAAGGAGAGGAGGCCGCAACTCGATTACTTTTTCCGATGATCGTATTACTGTGTCAGGTAATGTTACTTGTAATGTATCCGGCGTTGATTCGGTTTCAGGGATTTTAGATTTTCAAAAAGATAGGAGGAGTAGCTATGTGTTTTTCAGTAGTAAAAAGAAGATTTACAAAGCGATGCGAGAAAAAGGATGTGCCGGCAGGTAGAAATCGACTGAGGATGATTCTGGCTTCCCAGGATGGAATGGGAGTGGTGGAAGTTATATTAATTATCGTTGAAATATGTATATGAAATATATATGTATATCATGTATTTGATTATAGATATATAGAAGAGTTTATAACAGAAAATACAGGTAGGGATTACTATATGTATTTGAGGTAATGAATATAAAGAAAGGTAAGGAAAAGTAAAATAAATTATATATAATTTAAAAATAGCTTTTATATAAATAGTAATATATGATAGAAAATTAATATTAAGAGGAGAAAGTATATAATGAAAGAAAAAATCCGTCTTACGAAGAGCGAACGGGAAATTATGAATGTATTATGGGACACAAGAGAAGCATTGACATCATCTGAAATAATAAAATACAGTGTTAATAAAACTTGGAAAGATACATCTGTCCATTTATTATTAAAAACGCTACTTGATAAAAATATAATAGAAGTTGCAGGATTTAAAAAAACTACTAGAAATTATGCGAGGAAATTTAGAGCAACAATGTCACAATATGATTATTTTTTTCAAGAGGATTTTCAGAATGTAGATTTAAAAAGAAAAATACAGTTTATGAAAATAATTATACAAAACGCATCATTAGAAGAACTGGAAGAAATCAACAATGTTATTTCTCAAATAAGTAATAGAATTAATAAATGAGGATAACTTGATATATAAACATAGTGACAAATTAACATACTTATTCATTAGAATATGACTCAGTAATATTATGTAGTAATCTCTTTTTATTTGTGGGACAAATTGTATTGTTTTAATACAATTTGTCCCATAAATGTACAAGGGTTTGGGGGTGTAGCCCCCAACGTAACAGAAAATATTTTAAAATAGTTATGAAATGGATTTATCAATATATTAGTTTAGTGGGTGATGATTATAATGCTGTCTTTCTCTGAGTGAAAGTAAATGTTTGCTTATATCAGGTAAAAATACATTTCTTAATTCAGTATCATTAAATAGTGTATTCTTATAGGCAATATCAGAGGGTGAGTTTATTTCAAAATCTATAGGTTTCAATATTGTGCAGAAATTCAATCTTGGATAATATGGCAAATCTGACAAAAAGTAAGTTAAGTCGGATAATAACTCGTTATCTGATAGTATAAGGTCTAATGCAGAAAGAATCTGAGAAGCATATGCAGGAACCTTGTCGTCATGATTATACAATGAACTTGCATAACGTGATAGTTTTTCAATAGATGCTTTAGATAATCCTGTGATTTCCTGTGGGGTAGGGGTAAAATTATAATATTTATCAGATTCATTTAATAGATAATCAAAGCTACAATCAAAACTTCGTTGGAGGATTTTTAAATCCTGTAACGATATTCGTACTTCTTTATCTGGAGCTGTTTTTTTCTCCCAGTTTTGATAAGTACGAAGAACGCTCATCTTATCAATGACTGGGAGGTCAAAATATTTTCTATTATCAATAAGTAAGTCAGCTACTTCATTTTGAGTTAATCTTTGTTGCTTTCTTAAGTACTGTAACCTTTCTCCAAATGTATGGCCAATATCTGCAGAGCGAGACTCGTTATCAGGTAATATTGGTATGTTTTCTACTGATATAGATTTATTGTCACGAAGATTGCAAAGCTTAGTGGCTATAGTTGTAGTGAAGATATCCAGTTGACCTGGAACATCAATATCAATAGATTCTCCATCCAATATAGAATCTTCATCCGAAGAGCCATTGATTGGTTTTAAGACAGATATTGTATTGAAGTCAGTATCATCAACATTTTCTTCATAAGACAAATGTGTTAGAAAATAACTTAAATAGCATAATAAATCGTCATCAGATAAAATGGTATCTAATGATGAAAGCAATGCATATGAATAACGTGCAGATGGAGAGGTATTATCTCCATTATATCTTTTATCCATACAAGATAACTTTTCAATGGACTTTGTGCTTAAACCGATTTGCTTTGCTATGTCTTTTGTTGCCTTATGAGGTGTATCACATTCACATAATAAAAAATCATAATCTACATTGAGTAGATTCTTAAGTATTCTCAGATTATCAATTGAAAATATTGTATCAAAATCAACATTCTTATTTTCCCACTTACCATATGTTTTAATAAGACTGTCAGTAGTTGAAAGTGGAAGATGCAGGGCCTCTCTTGATTTATAGAGAGAGAGAGCAACATCACGCTGTGTAAGATGATTCAGTTCTCGCCATTTTTTTAGTCTTGAGCCAAATGATTTGTACTCGTCAAAAGAAAACTGGAAGTATTCATCGCTTCTTGACCATAGTTCTTTTAATTCTATTTCACTTAATTCCATATAATCACATCCTTCGATTATTTATAAATACGAAATAAGCGTACCATAACAAAAAACAAAAAACAATAAATTTATCATAAAAAGGGAGGGACTTTTCGTGATAAGGATACATATTTATTAGTAGAAGGCTAGAAAGGAGGCTTTATAAATTATGAGTAACTATTAGGTGTTAGAAAGGAGGTGATTCATGAAAAAAAAGATATTTGATTCGGGAATATGGTTGCAGCCAATCATGTTTGTTGGAGCAATCGTATTTTTATATAATCAAAATCGCTATATGCTATCATCCCGTGAAAATATATTGCTTTTATTTTTGGGTTCATTTCTTCCTACATGCTATATCCTTATAACAAAAAAAGGAACCCCAAGAGAACAGGATGCCATCATGGGAAAAGAAAAAGCAATGTATCCACCAGTGCCAAAGCAGATGCTGTATAAAGAACCAACAGGCATTGTATTAGGAAAATATAAGGGCAAGTATGTGTGCCGCGATATAAATGCCGATGGTCATGTTTTTTTGATAGGTGGCTCTGGTTCTGGAAAATCGAGTTGTTATGTTATACCGTCTCTTTTGGTAAATTCGACCACACGTATTTTTGCAATAGACATCAAAGGGGAATTAAGTTACAAATCAGCAAAATGTGCAGATGAACATGTACTTATTTTTAACCCACAAGACAGAAGTAAATATGGATATAATCCATTTTTTAATCTGGATGAAAAGAATAGTAGTCAAAAGATATTAGAGGTTATGCAAACCATTGTGTATTCACTAATACCAATGCCAGCAGGATTAAAGGACCCGTTTTGGAAAAATAGTGCAAGAAATCTTTTATTGGGATTGCTTATCTATTACTACAAGTGTGGTGTAGTTGATTTTGTAAGTATCATTGATGCGATACTTGGTCAGCCCGTCAGAGTATCTATTAATGATGTAATGCAAAAGGCAAATAAAAAATCCGCCGAATACAGATATATCAATCAGTTTTCAGCAATGGAAGATGAGACACTTGGCGGAATCGTGGCTGAAATGAACAATCATATAGTTATATTCGCAAATGACCAAGATATTCGGTATGCTTTTAGAGACAATGGCTGCAAGATAAATCCACATCTGTTAGAGGAAGGATATAGTATTTACCTATCAATCCGAGAAGAAAAGCTTAGTGCGTATTACGATGTCATGCAGTTGATTATCAATCAAACGCTTGCGGAGCTCGAAAAGAGACCGGAGGATGCGGAACCAGTGCTTTTTATTATAGACGAGTTGCCGCGTATCTTATCGGCAGGAAAGATTGATAGATTGTTGGATGGCGCAAGAACACTGCGAAGCAGACATGTAGTATTATTTCTAATCACCCAATCAACGGAGGCGTTGATGTCCGCGTTTACAGAAAATGAAGTAAACGATTTAATATCTAATTGTCCTTATATTATTGTTTTGTCAGCAAGTTCTCCAAAAACGCAGAAATCTGTATGTAGTTGGTGTGGCAAATATAAGGCGAAAAAGCAGAGTTGGAGTGGTACAGGGAAGGACAGAAAAGTGTCAGTATCATTTGAAGAAAAAGATATCGTAGAACCATCAGAACTTATGACGCTGGCAAATTCCGGCGAAGCAATCCTTATCAGTCCTTGGGGATACAACAGGGTTACAAAAGTACCATATTACGAGGATAGGGTTTTAAAGCCTATGGCGGATAAGATTATTAAGTATAACAAGTTAATCAGTAAAATATAAAAGGCCTACCTACACTATAACGATAAATGTCGGGGTGTAGGTAGGTATGAGACCGAAAAGAAAGGAAAGACTATGAAAACGAAAGAAATTGTCTTAAAAACAGGTGTCGCTATCGTGCCAGAAGAATTTATGGTTATCGAAGAGACACGAACAGATAATGCGGATTATGCAGGAGGACAATTCCCCACTATGTTGTTTTTTCTGAAAAGCCCATTAGTGCAATCACAGCAATGGAAGAGGAGAGACTCTATGATAAGTGTAGTAAGATTTATCCAGAGATTGGTCAAGTCTTAGCTAAGGAAAAAGAAGCTATCTATGATAAAGACGGTAATTTAGAGAAACCACAGGAGTGGTCTTCATCTGTTCGGCTTGGGTTGTTTGCGATTCCTGATAAAAAGCAGGGAGAAGAACTGTTTTGTGGAACTGGTATTTATAGGAGGGGATAATTATGGAGTATGAACAGTTTGTAGATGAATTTATTGACAAATTACAACAGAATATAGAACAGGAAAATGTTGAAATTAGAAGGGGAACTTTCACAAAAATAAATGAGAAACTTGACGGGATTGCTGTCAAGTATCCGGATTCACCTGTAGCACCAACTGTTTACTTGGATGAGAAGTATCAGATGGTTCAGGACGGAAGTTATACGATAGAACAGGTTGCAGAAAGAACTGCGATGCAGCTTCAGGATATTCGAGGGGATGTTCTTGAGATTCCTTTTCTTACAGAAGAATCTGCAAGGCAGAATCTTTATTGCGTAGTTATCAATGCCGCAGAAAATGAAGAGATGCTTCAAAATGTCCCTCATGAACGTTTGGAGGACTTGGCGGTAATTCCTAGATTTAAAGTCAGTGAAAATGCAAGCTTTGTTGTATCTAATGAAATGTGCAGTAATCTACGTATGACATCAGAAGAAGTAATGGAAGCAGCACATGAGAATACAAATAAACAGGAATTTGAATTACATAATATGACAGATGTTATACGTGAAATCATGAAAGAGCAGGGAATGCCAGAGGAGTATGTTGAAGAACTGTTAAACTTGCAGGGAGCAGATTGCTCTATGTATGTGTTAACAAATAAGAGTCAGATAGATGGGGCTGTAGCAATCACATCGGCTAAGGCTATGGAAGACGCTTATAAAAAGATTAAGGAAGAGCAGCCGGATATGAAAGACCTTTATATCTTAGGAAGCAGCAGACATGAACTTATATTGATTCCTGATGATGTTGATAGTGAGGAACATTTAAAAGCTATCCATGAAGAGGTCCAAGCTACAGTAGTATCTTCGGCAGATAAACTAACAGAGAATATTTATAAGGTTGATGCTCAGTCCAAGCAGATTTCTATCGTAGATATATCTTCCTTAACAGAAGGTGAATCTATAGAAAAGGAAGTCGTTAAATCACATGGAAAAAGCCATTAGGAGGGAGGAATATTATGAAAGATGTAACAGATTATAAAGAACTCTATGCGATATTTATGAGAATTAAGGATAATAAATTTCAGCAGGAGTATACCGTTTTTGCTCAAAGAAAGGATAAGAATAAAAAGAATGAAACAAACGCAAGCAGATAAGGTACAAGAGATTACAGAGCAGCTGGAACAAGGTATAAAAGACCTTTTTGAGAGTCAGAAGTATGCTGATTATCTAAAAACGATGTCAAAGCTGCATAACTATAGTTTCAATAATTCTTTGCTGATTGCGATGCAAAAGCCTAATGCAACAATGGTTGCAGGATATACTTCTTGGAAAGTAAATTTTCATAGAAATGTAATGAAGGGGGAGAAGGGTATTCGTATCCTTGCTCCCTCTCCGTATAAAATCAGTAAGGATGTTGAAAAAATAGACCCTGAGACGAAACAGCCAATGATTGGAAAAGATGGAGAACCTATAAGAGAACGCATTCAAGTAACGATACCAGCATATAGGGTAACAACCGTATTTGATGTTTCTCAAACGCAGGGGAAACCTATCCCAGAGATTGCTACGGTCCTTACAGATGATGTAAAGGATTATAAATATTTCTTAAATGCAATAAAGGAGATTTCTCCAGTCCCTATAGAAATGCGCGAAATCAATAGTGGAGCCAATGGATATTATCATTTGGAAGATAAGATTATTGCAATAAAAGAAGGTATGAGTCAGGCACAAACACTTAAAACAGCAATTCATGAGCTTTCTCATGCCAAACTTCATGATAAAGATGTAGGGTTAGAAAAGGATAAACAGCTGGATAAGCGAACCAAAGAGGTACAGGCAGAGTCGGTAGCATATACGGTTTGTTGTCATTATGGACTTGACACGTCTGATTATTCATTTGGCTACATAGCCGAGTGGAGTTCAAATAAAGAACTGGATGAACTTAAGAAAAGTATGGATATCATTCGCAGCACTGCGTCTGAAATCATAAAAGATATTGATATAACACTTATCAGAATAGAGCAGGAAGAAAGGATTGAAAATCTTGCTTTAGAAATAGGTGAGTTTATAAAAGATTATGATTATTATGAGTACATGGATGTAGTAGATGACGCTGAAAAATTGATTGAAGATATTAAGGCTGATATTCAATCAGGTAATATCGAATATCTTCAGAAGTGGTTTATTTCAATCGGTGAGGAAAAAGGGGCAGTGGATATGTGCGAGCAGGCAAGAGAGATTGCCGAACAATTGAATGATTATTTAAAGGAGGAGCCTGTATCGAGAACCAAGGCAGTTGAAACGAAAGATGTGGTGAAATATCGCCACAGAAGTCATTAAGGTGATGTCAGTTTGGCATCACCTATTTTTGTGTATTGATGTCAGATTGATTTCAGAGAAAGAGAGGTAAAAAATGGATAAGAGTGATGATTTAACCGAATTACAGAAAAAGCATCAGAAGCAAATGAAGGAAAAGCGTGATGCGATTAAGCAGCGAAAAGCGCGCACACATCGCTTAATCATCAGAGGAGCAATAGCTGAAAAGATGATTCCAAATGCGGAAGATATGACGAATGAACAATTTCAGGAAGCACTTTATCAAGCTGTCAGTAGAGGGCGGAGTGTGCCTAGCCATCCGCAGGATTCCCACGGAAGTGTCCCTCGGAAGAGTCCGTCGGAAGACCCTGCGGAGCAGCCCTCGGCAGAGCGCACGCATCACGACTTTTAGGCGTGATGTATAAGTGCGCCCTTCTGGAAGAAGGGAAGTGGCTGCCGGGGGTTATTGGTTGTCATTATAGGCTATAGAGAGGGGAGATGCTAAATGGCAATTTACCATTGTTCCGTGAAGATTATCGGAAGAAATGCAGGAAGGTCAGCAGTAGCAGCTGCAGCATATCGTTCAGCGGAATGTCTTATAAATGAATATGATGGTATAGAGCATGATTTTACAAAAAAGAACTGGGTAGACTTTACAGAAATAATATTGCCTGAGAACGCTCCAGAAGAATATCAAGACAGAAGTACATTGTGGAATGCGGTGGAGCTGGTCGAAAAATCAAAGGATGCTCAACTTGCAAGGGAGTTTGAAGTGGCATTACCAACGGAACTTACCAGAGAACAGCAGATAGAAGTAGTTGAAGCTTTTGTAAGAGATAATCTTACTTCGCAGGGGATGATTGCGGATATAGCAATTCATAATCCGCCTAAGACAAATGACCGTCATCAACCTGTTGATAAAGATGGCAATGTCACAAGAAATGTAGAAGAGATGCAGTTTGGTAATCCTCACGCTCATATTCTCTGTACAGTAAGACCTCTGGATGAACAGGGAAGATGGGAGAAGAAGTCTGAGGTTGAATACCTTTGTAAAAAAAATGGAGAAGAAAGGGCGTTTACGGCTTTAGAGTATCGTAAGGCAAAAGAGGATGGCTGGGAAAAACAATATCGTTATTATGAGGGAAAACGAAAGATTTATTATACTCCTTTTGAAGCAAAAGAGAAAAAATTAGAGAGGGTAAATAGAACGCCAAAGACGACACCATATGGTCGAAAAAATAAAATAGTTGAATATTGGAATAGTAAAGACAGGATTTTTGAATGGCGTCAGAATTGGGAAAAGGCCGTGAATGATGAATTTGCAAGTATGCAGTCAGAAGTCAGAATCGATAGCCGGAGTTTTAGAGACCAAGGGCGTGAAAATGAAGTACCAACACTCCATATGGGAACAGCGGCTATCAATATGGAAAAACGTGCGGACAGAGAAATCCGAGAAGGAAAATCGGAGACAGAAGTTATACGCTCTGATGTTGGGAATATCAATCGACAGATAAGGGAACATAACAGATTTATCAGGGAAGTTAAATCCAAGTTGGATAAAATAGCGAAAAGAGCAAAAAGCTTTATCGAAGAAAAGGCAAAGCAGCTTGAGGTTATGCGAGCAAAGCTCATTGGCAACCGATATGAAGAAAGCATTCTTTCCAAAAAACATAAAATTATGGAATCTGCATTGGTTCCTGAGGCAGAGTTACTTGAGAAGTACCAGATGGAAATGCAAAAGGTTGAAAATGCAAATAGACAGTCTGCCGATGAAATTAAACGTTTGAATAGAGAGTTAAAAGAATGTTCATATCTTCAGATAAAGAAAAAATCTAAGATTCAGAAACAGATTCAAGAAGAGCAGAGTAATATAGAGTATCGTATAGAATATATGCAAGGTATCGCAAGGAGATGTCAGTTATCTACAGAGGAAGATTTTCAAAACGCTGCTAGAAAACATTCAAAGAGGGTAGAAGAGTTTGATAAACTAGGAAGAACTATAGAAGCAATTTGTGAGGATAGTGAACAGATTTTAAAAGAATATAAAGCAACTTTTGAAGCAATACCGAAAGAATCAAAACAGGCAGTAAAAGAAAAGTGTATTGAAAAGAGAACGGAAGTAGAGGCTATTGTCAAAAATAAATTATCTGTTGAGAATGGAGAGGATTTTGATGAAGAGATGTTTGATTCCTCAAAGAGAGAAATAGATACGGTGATTAAATCAACAGAAAAAGAGAAAAAAATGACTGATGTGGATAAGAAAGTCATTACGAAATCACATCATCATTAAAGTATAAAAAGGTATCTGTTATTTATTTTACACGATTATTAGATTGATATATTCTTCAGGAATAGCAGTCAGTGCAGGAACAACAAAGTATATGCTTACTGGAGTTTATGAAAGATTGAGTAATATAGCTTGCTGCTGTTTTGATAAAAGAATATAATATATATAGAATTAATATATGCATAGGAGGGAAAAATGGATAATACAAAGAAAAACGAGAAAATAAAAGCTATTGTTGAAACAGAAAAACGAGAACTATGCATACTTATTACGGATGAGGATAAATACGGAACAGACATTTCTGCGATGAGTGATTTTTTTGAGGTGTATATGCAACAGTTATCACATGATTTGATTGAAAATGCTCCGTTTGAAGTTATCAGAGAAATACCATTTGCTGATTTAAGTATTCTTACAGATGTTATTGATGGAACTAAAAAACTTATGACGAATGAATATAGTCTTATACCAGATTTTGATAGCTTACCAAATGATATAAAAACTAAATTGAAAAAGGGGATATATTCGATTGGTGAATCAAAACAAGTAGAAGGAAATTCACGGGCGGTTCTCTATGATGAGAATCGTGTGAGAATAAAGGATATTACGCTAAAGAGGGTAAAAAATAGTATTCAAACAGTTGAAAATATACGAAGTATAATTAACCAAATGCAGCTAAAACAGATATCCGTAAAATTAGACGGTATTACCGAATATCAAGAATATCAATTATGTCGAGATAGGGACAGAGACATCGTGTCTCCATTTAAAGTAGCTCGAAAGTATATTTCAGAAGCACAAGAGAGTAAAGATAAGCAATATCAAATTGAAAAACTTAATAAAGCGATTAGTAAGTTAGAAGAAGCAGTTGCTTCCATATATACAGACTTGCGCACCACAGCTAAGGAATTAGCTAAGCTCACAGACCGGACATTTATCATAAGAAAAAGACAGCAAAACACATATATGAGGTACCTAGTTGAAGATATGCAGACGGTCACTAAATGTGTTGGCGTACTGATTTATGTACAGGAATTTCTTGGTGATAAACTTGCGGCTGCTAAATCATTAAAAGAGTATCAGTATGCAATAAAGGAGTTTACTACAAAATCAATAAGTAAAAATGATTTGTCGGCCGTTGATATTATGCAGAATAATTATCCTTATTCTAAGACAAATAGAGATTTTTGGTATGAATTTACAAATGATGTTCAACCCCTGATTGAAATGGATATTCAGGAGCAAATAGAAGCAGATTTATATATAGTTTCGATGGAGGAGGTTAAAGATGTCTAAGAAGAAAGAACAAAGATGTAAAGCTTGTAAGAGGATTATTATGGGGGAGAGTAAAACGGGAATTTGCCCAGAATGTGCTCGAAAAGGTAAAAATATGGCGATAGGCTTTTTTGGTATAATGGGAGGTGTTGTGTTAAAGTGTATGATGGATAAAAAAGAGTAATTCTCTTGCAGCTTTAGCTGTGAGGGAAAAGTAGAAAACGGTAAGAGTGACACCATAGTATACAGAAAAAATTTCACACTCTCCGAGAGGGGTGTGAATTATCCGATAGGTACATAAGTAATATTTTCTTGTTCCTATTCATAAACTCCATTCTTCTTCAATTAAAAATCCCATGATGAGCGTCATAATCTCATCATAGGATTTTTATTATTTTTCCTTATTCATTTCATCAAACATTGCCTGAGCTAATGCACTCATAATAGCGCGATATTTTCCGGCATCTTCAAATAATTTCGTATATGTTTCTGTACTTTCAATATACGCTTCTTGAGCTGCATCATCAAATAATTGAGGAAAAATATTTTTTTCAAATATCTGACGCCCATCTGTCTTCGCAGCTTTTACTAACTTTTTATTATTCTTTAATTTCTGATGTAATGTTGTAATTACAACCTTATCCCCATCCGTAAAATTACCTACATACTGCTGATTGATTTTCTCAATAACCTGTTCCAAAGGACTGAGTGTTTCAACCATTTTTACAGGTTTTTTTAATTTTGCAGACTCATAAACACCTTTTTCTTCTTTTTCAAGACTAATAGAACCTTCGTATGTCTTCTCGAGATTGTAATACTCAAGTTTTACTCTGTCACCAAGGTCAAATGGCGTTGTTGGGTCAGCCGGTATAACTTTTGCAAGGTAAGAACAAAAGATATACTCATCATGCATCTGCTTATCGAACATACGTATAATCTGAGTGATATATCCATACCATTTTACAAATGTTCTACACAGTTTTCTAAATTGGTATCTCTGTTCCTGATTCAATGAATTATACTTCTGCTGAATTGGTAACAATGCATTTGTAATGGCAGCCTGAATCTTATTTGCTTTCCGCTTGTCTTCATCGAAATAGATTTTATTTACTTTTTCAATGTCAGTGTCATCGTAAATTTTAAAAGCACGCAACATCTTTTGTGTCTTGTAAATCAAGTCAGTATTGATTTCCTGAGAAAGTGATGTCTCCTGATAAAACGGCTGGAATGCTTTCAAAATATCTTCTTTTGAATTTACAAAATCAATGATAAAAGTATCCTGTTTATCTGGATGTGTACGGTTCAATCTACTCAATGTCTGCACTGCTTTTACACCACGCAGTTTTTTATCAACAATCATTGTATGCAGCAATGGTTCATCAAATCCAGTCTGATATTTTTCAGCTACAATCAGAATATTTCCCTCATCATGAAATACCTGTTTTGTCTGAGCTTCACTTACACCGTTTAACTTACTTTCTGTCCATTCTGTTTCCTTCTGGTCATCCGGGTCTTTGATAGAACCAGAGAATGCAGCCAAAATTTCTACATCATGATATCCATTTGATTCCAAATATTTTTTAATCTCATGGTAGTAACGAACCGCAGCGAGTCTCGATGATGTTACAACCATCATCTTTCCTTTTCCTTTGATTTTCTGTTTCGTTACATTGCGGAATGTCTCAACAATGATAGCTGACTTCTGCTGAATATTATATGGATGTAATTCTGCATGTCTCTTAATGGTCTTCAATGCTTTTGACTGTGGAACATCAGGATTATCCTCCGTGTTCTTAGCAATCTGATAACATGTTTTATATGTTGTATAGTTCTGAAGAACATCGAGAATGAATCCTTCTTCAATCGCCTGTCGCATAGAATACACATGGAATGGATGATAAGAACCATCGTTCCACTCTGTACCAAACATCTCCAATGTTGGTCCCTTTGGTGTTGCTGTAAAAGCAAAGAAAGATAAATTGTTATGTCTTCCATGCGAAATCATTTCACGTACCAAACGGTCATTGTCATCTAACAGTTCATCCTCTGCTTTTCCTTCCAGCTCAGCATACTCTTCCAATGCATCCGATACATCTGCAAGTGCTGACTTTAATTTCATTGCAGAGGAACCAGTCTGTGAAGAATGTGCTTCATCCACGATAATCGCAAATCGCTTACCTGTTGTATCATCCACTTCTTCATAGATAACAGGGAACTTCTGTAATGTTGTTACAATGATTCTCTTTCCGGCGTTCAAAGCATCCCTTAAATCCTTAGAAGATTTCTTTTCATCAATCGCACATACACTGCCGAGCGTATGGTCAAATCCCGTGATTGTTTCCTGTAACTGTGCATCCAGATTACGTCTGTCTGTTACGATAACAACCGATGTAAATACAGGCTCATTATCATCATTATGCAAAGATGCAAGACGATACGCTGTCCATGCAATAGAATTTGACTTTCCTGAACCAGCTGAGTGCTGAATCAGATAATTGTTCCCAGAACCATTCTCACGAACATCTGCAATCAGCTTACGCACGACATCTAACTGATGAAATCTAGGGAAAATCAGACGCTTCGTTGTAACATTCTTTTCGGTCTTTACCTCAAAACTGATGAACTTCTGAATAATATCCAGCAAGCTGTCCTTCTGCAATACATTCTTCCAGATGTATGATGTTACATAATCATCATCTTCTGCCTGTGGATTTCCAGCCCCACCATCGTTTCCGGCACCGTTAGAACCCTGATTAAATGGCAGGAAATATGTATCGGAACCTTTCAGTTCCGTTGCCATCCATGCTTCATATAGGTCTACTGCAAAATAAGCAAGAATACGATGATTCAGCCAGAAAGCAGGTTCCCTCTGGTCTCTGTCATACTGCCACTGTAATTTTGCGTTGTCTACTGTCTGACCTGTCAATTGATTTTTCAATTCAATCGCAATCACTGGAATACCATTGATTGCAAGCATCATATCAACACTATTCTTGTTCTGCTGCGAATAATGCCACTGTCTGATACACTGGCATACATTCTGTTTGTATCTTCTTACAGCAACATCATTAAGAGTGGATTCTGGCTTGAAATAGCAAACCTTGAAATCCATGCCACGATGCTTAAAGCCATGTCGCAGGACAGATAGCAGACCATCCATCTGTACGGCATCTTCAAAACATTTATAAAACTTCCGGTATGGGTCAGAATTACACTGTTTTTCAAAACGCTGCCACATGATTGGCTGGGTCATTTTTACAAACCCAACCAATGTATGGATATCCAACGCCATATCGGAAGATGCAGTATATCCAGCATCTGTTGCCTTTTCATATCCACCATCAGGTGAAATTAAAAAGGCTTCGATATTGGATTCAAACTGTTTCTCGTTTTCAGCCATAGGTTATACCACCCTTCTTTTTCCTGTTACCACTTCATAAATCAATGATTTTTTATATGATTCAAGGTCTTTGATGAGAGATTCTTTTTCAGCAATGAGGGAATCAATTTCCGCTGTTCTTTTATCAAGATATTTTACAATTTCTATTTGCTCATCTAATGTCGGATGCAAAATTTTAACAGAATAAAAATTTCCATTGGACAAATTTTGCAAGCCAACTGTGATACCGTTTGACTTCAAGGCAAAAATATTTTTATACGTCGTTGAATGAAATAAATATTCATAGTATTTTGCATATACATTATCTCTAATCGCATGATAAACCCCATAGTGAAATGATACCATTCCTGTATATTTTGAAGCAAAGAATACACCCAAATGCCCCTTGAATCTATTTAATACTAAATCATCTGGAATAACATGCTTCCAATTATCATGTGTAGCTGATTTTAAAGAACGTTCTGACATATCATCTGTTGGAATCAAACCATCCACTTGCGACAAAGATAATGACACATCATTCGCATCAACTGGTCTAACATCCTCTCTAAATAGTAAGCTTGCAAGGACTAAATCCCAATTTTTTGGCATTTCAGGAAACCATACATAATCTGTGTCTTTCATTTCAGAATCATGAATTCCAGTCATTGTAGCATTATCAATTACAGCCTGTTTCAGTTCTTTATATTCTTCAATACTTGCCTTCGCCTCTGCAATGATGTCATCAATTTTAGAACATTTTTCATCCAAGTAATCGGCGATAACTTGCTGTTCAGATAATGGAGGTAATGTAATTTTTATTTCTGCCATTTCATTATTCATTATTTTATAGCCATTTATATCGGCTCTTTTATGATATACAGCTATAAAACCTAATGAATATTTCATAAATCTCAAATTATTGTTTTCATCTTTCGGCATTAATGTTCCGCATACATTTGTACAATTATGCTTACCTTCTCTAAGAAATACTGTTCCTGCATTTGCACCGTCAGTAGTCCATGTTAATTGACTTCTGTCAAAATCATATGTGCTAATATATCCCAAACAGCCATTATTTTTTGTTTGAGAAGAATATACTGGATATCCGCTATTCTCTAAAACTAACTTTGAAATAACTCTTCCTCTACCGATATAAAATAGATTTTTTACTTTTACTAATTTCCAATTATCTGGAATCTCACCAATCCATTCAATCCCACTATCTATCATTTCATTCTCAGGTCTAATTACAGTTTCCATAATTATTCACCTCCGAACAAATCATGCAGTTTTGCCATCAAGCTCTTTTCATGTTCCTCAATACGTGCTGCAATCACATCTGATGGTTCAATCTGTTTGTATTCATAAAATGTTCTGGTGAACGGAATCTCATATCCGACTTTTGTTTTGGCTTTATCAATCCAAGCCTGCGGATTATATGGAATCACTTCTCGCTCAAAATATGCATCAATATCCTCTGCCAACGGTACATTCTCTGTATCACGTTTGGATTTATCAGCAACTGGTTTCTTTTTCTTCATGATGATATTTCCATCATCATCGAACTGTGGTGTTTCAACAACAATCTTATTATAACCAAGGTCAATGGCATCCATGACCTTACTCTTTACAATGATTGTATTGTTATTTTCGTCTACACCATTGTATGTACCATCTACATATGCACCATACGTTTCAATAATCAAGTCTCTGCAAGCTTTCGTAATATCGACATTCTTTGAACCGATATTTTTACGTCTACTAGATGCACAGGCTGATGCATCAATCAACTGTACTTTACCCTGATGTGTTACAGGCTTATTCTTCATCACAATCCAAATGTATGTAGCAATCGGTGTGTTGTAAAATGCATTTCCCGGTAACTGTACAATGGCATCCAACCAATCATTTTCAATAAGATATCTACGAATCTCAGAAGGACCAGAACCAGCATCACCATTAAACAAAGAGGAACCGTTCTGGATAATTGCCATCTGACCATCATCTTTTAATTTTGCAAGACCATTCAGCATAAATAAAAGCTGTCCGTCACCTTTTGCTGGCAGTCCCGGTGCAAATCTTCCAGCTGCCCCTTTCTTAAATTCAGCCGTTACTTCCTTTTCCTCACGCTTCCAAGGAATACCGAATGGTGGATTGCTGATAATATAATCAAACTTATATCCACTGAATTTATCATCAGACAAGGTATCACCAAACTGCATATTATTAGGGTCTCCACCACGAATAAGCATGTCCGCTTTTGCAATACCAAATGTGAAAGGATTGAATTCCTGGCCGAATACAGTAACATCTGCATCCGCATCCATCTGTTTCAATCGTTCTTCCATACAGGTAAGCATCTGGGATGTTCCCATTGTCATATCATATACAGTCTTGGAAATGCCATCACCTATAAATGCAGATTCATCGCCAGCTACAAGAAGGTCGCTCATTAGATAAATAATGTCACGGCTTGTGAAATGTGCTCCGGCTTCTTCGTTATAAGATTCAGAGAATCTACGTACAAGATTTTCAAATACATATCCCATATCAACGGCACTGATTTTCTCAGGAGAAAAATCACCTTTATCTGTACAGAAGTCAGAGATTACCTGATACAAAAGACCTGCTTCTTCCATGTGTTTGATTTGGGAATCAAAATCCATACGTGCAAGAATATCCTGTACATTATCAGAAAATCCATTCAGATATGCTTTGAAATTATCTACGATATTTTCAGGGTCAGCAATCAATGTCTTGAATGTAAATGGACTTGTATTGTAAAACTGATATCCAGATGCCCTACGTAAAAATCCATCTTTTACAGCTAATTTTTCCACTTTCTTATAGGTATCTAGAACCGCCTGATGGGTTGGCATTAAACAATCATGAAATCGCTTGATAACTGTCATAGGTAAGATAACTAAGCCGTATTCATGAGGTTTGTAAGCTCCTACAAGGTCATCAGCAACAGACCAGACCAGAGCTGCCGTATCATTAGAATTTTTTCCAACGTTTGTAATCAATTCATCACTATTTGCCATATCAATATCTCCTTACATCTATCCACAAATATATATCTATATTATAAATATATAATATTTGTTTTACAATCAAATTTGTGCCTTATCCTGTAGTTTTTCACTGGTAGACCGCTTTATTGTATCTTGTATTTACAGGCTGCGTGGAAAGTTACTCCTTGTTGATTGCATTAACAGAAGGACCGTGATTCATAGCCTTCTGTGCTTGCCTCTATTTAAGTGTATATTTTGCTTTTATATCATCTGAAATTGGGATATATGTTTCTAAGTATTCTTCTTTAACAACCTTCATATCATCAGTGTTAATAAGGATTACAGAAGCATACATGGGAAGTAAGTGTGGATTTATCATCTTTATATCATTGAAAAGTACTTCTGAATTGGTTACAAGTGATATTTTTGACGTTGTAGTATGTTGGGTGCAGATGAAATATCCATAATACATATACATCCGTTGGCGTAAAGGGAATGTAGGCTCCCTGTCATTAATCCTCGTCTTAAAATCGAATATCCACTCAGTTATATCATCATCATCGATTTCAATAGATAAATCAAAAAGTGGTGAATGAGTAGGTTGTTTAACATTCCATTTAAAGTTACATTCCGTTAAAGCACTTGTAATAGTGGCTATTCCAAGTTTTTCAAATCGTATTGCAAAGTTCCGTGCAGTATTAGAATCTGAATATTTAGCAACAGAATAACCAGCAGCTTCAAGCAATTCTTCTTCTGTTATGCCATTAGTTTCCGTAAATCGTGCGATTTTCTTTATAGTTGAAGGAGTAGGGGCTTTGTCAAACTTCCCCTTCAGGTATTTGCACATATAGGATAGAGATACACCACACTTATTCGCGTAATCGGTAAGCGTTAATTGTCCCCGTGCTTTTATCAGTAGTTCTGTAAATCTCTCTTTATTAAATTCAAAATCTGGTTGTACAGCTCTACTCATAGTTATCATCCCTCCCTTAATTTTCATATGAAATAAAATGGTTAATTTTTGTGAAAATATATATTTATGATATAGGCTATTTAGTATTTTTGATTATAACAAGAATAGAGGATGAAATCAAATAAAAGCAAAAATATTTGATTTTATTAAAAAAAATAGTTGTCTTTTTAGTGCTTTGTGTGTATAATACAATAAAAATAAAAACAAAAATAAAAACAAAATAAAACAAAAACTTTATTTTTAAGAAAATGTATTTTGTGTGGTTACTTTTGGATTAAAGGAACGAAATTAAATAATAGAGAGAGTTGATTGGAAGGATGTGATGGTAGATGGGTCGATATTATGTTGATAGAGTAAAAGATGGAAAGAAAATTTATTATGTTATCCGTTCCAGCGATGATACATCTATCATTATGGAGCCAACAAAATATCTGAAACACAAATTAAACCAAAGGCGTTCTCCTAATACGATAAGGCGTTTGGCGTATGGTATCTCCTATTATATGAATTACATGGAAGAGATTGAAATGACAATACAAGAAGTAATGGAAATGAAATATACAGAACAACATGAGCATTTTATTAATTTCTTAAATTGGTTACAGGCTGGAAAGCATTGCAATCGAAGAAAGCTTGCAAATAATAATACATGCAATAGTTATCTGCAAACGGTGTTTGGATATTATCTGTTTCTGCTATTGGAATATGAACAGTTGGGAGATATTAAAGTACTGGAGCGTAAAGATATCGGCTATAACAGTTCCGTTGGTGTCAGATTTAGAAGAAGCGTTCAAACTTTTCCGGGCTATCTTCCCAAGCAGGAATCGGTCGGTAAGACGATTGAAAAGGATAAGATAATCACTCTTCTTGAAAAGTCAACAAGCCTGAGAACACAGTTGTTGATTTTACTGTTAGCAGAGACGGGATTTCGTATTGGAGAGTTACTTGGAATTAAGTATGCGGAGGATATTGACTATGATAATAAGACTATCAGAGTTGTATTTAGAGAAGATAATGCTAATGATGCAAGGGCAAAGAATGCGGAATATAGACGAGCAAAGGTAAGTGATGAAACATTTGATATTCTTCTATTATATATGGCTGACAATAAAGAAGTGTTGTCGAAGTCACAGTATTTATTCGTTACACTGCAGGGAAAGACAAAAGGGCAGCCACTTACAGAGAATGCGGTTTACTCAGCTTTAGGGGTGCTTGAAAGAGCTACAGGAATTAAGACCACACCACATCAGCTCAGACATTATTTCGCGAATGAAAGACGAAGGGAAGGCTGGGAGATAGATAAAATCTCTGCTGCACTCGGACATAAGCATATATCTACAACAGAAAAGTATTTACATATTACGGATGATGAGATGGCCGAGGCAATGGAAGATTATTTTGATAAAAACGGTGGTTTATATGATATAGATAAATTGTTATAGGAGAAAAAAGATGGCTGCTATCGTACTACAGATTTCACAACCTAATATTGATATTTTGCATGAGCAGTTTGCCTCATGTAAATCCATAACAGGAAAACTCAGAACAATTGTGGAGAATTTCTTATATTCGAAAGGAATATATACACTAGACGATGTTGACGCTACGGTAAAAAATGCCTATCGACAGTATATAAAAGGGTTGGTTGGGATAAATGACCAACAGAGAAAGTATTACCAAAGTGCTTTAGACCAGATTCTTTTAGCGTATTTGATTACAAAAAATCAGAAACTTGCAAGTGATGTGGAGACAATAATCCGTGGTCGTGCTGTTAGGAATAAGGTTTTGCTATATCTTATGGAGCATGGGATTCAAGATTGCAAACAGATTGATTATGATGTTCGTTCCGATTACAAAGAATCTCTCAAAGGTAGTGGATGCAGGAAACTTCATGAATATGTAAAAGCGATGGATGTCCTTAAGCTAGAAGCTATTCGTAAAGAAAATATCAGTAATCCACTTAAGCCTAAGGCATTGAAGTATAGCGGAGAGAAACTATTTCTGTTATATCATCCTGATTATGAAGTGGCAAAGACCTTTTATTACATTAGGGATAAAGAGGAGCTTTTGTTTGATTTCTCATTAGAGGGTTCTGAAATTGTAAAGAGACAGATATTCAAGATGCTTACCTATGTCCTTGAAGAAAAGAAGGATTGGCATGACCGTAGAGAGCGTTTTTTGATTCCGTTGAAAAGGTTGTATATTTTCTGTAATGAAAATGTGGTAGAGGATATTGAACTTCTTACGGCAGAGCAGATAGAGGCATTTCGATTATCAATGGAAGGCAAGGTGGGTACTAAGACAGATACTTACATGCAGATTATCTATAATATTACAAAGTATTTGTTTATTACTGCAAAGAATACTAATTGGGATGCCAATATATGGTATCTCGAAAGGTTTTCTTTTAATGATGGTAGAGTAAATCCTGCTCGTGAGATTGAGAGAATCACATTTAATCAGATTTCAGATGATAATAGAGCGTTATTGAAAGACTATATGAAATATCAGATTGGTATTGCTCAGAGAACATCTCTACAGACTATCCGATGCCAATACTATGATATCGTAATCTTTTTAAAGTATTGTGATGCGGAAAAATGGAGTCTCACAGAAGTGGATGCAGAAAGAATGGAGAAGTACATCTCATCTGTAGATGCAGAAGATATACAGGCAGAATCCTATAATCATCGTATCATATCGGTAGCTCGGTTATTTGATTATATGAAGAGTAAGAAACTGGTAGAGAGAGAACCATTACAGTTTGATTATTATTTGAAGACAGTTCGTGTGAAGCATAACGACAGAACAGTATCTATTGAAAATCAGAAACAAGTGTTAAAGAAACTAAAACATCTGCCGTTATATCTTAGATTGATGTTCCTTAATTTATGGTGTGAGGGGATTCGAGTGTGCGAGCTTTGTGTGATTAAAGCAGGAATGTATCGGTGGGATGGTCAAGACGCATGGCTTAAGCTTTATCAAAATAAGATGAAGAAAGAAAAATGTATTCCGATTCCAGTAGAGTTATACAAAATTATGAAAAAATATATAGAGGATACAGGTATTAAAGCGGATGAGTATGTTTTTCAGAATAAGAAAGGTGGAGCTTATGATGCAGGAACGTTCACAAAGCAGATGAAGAGGGAATTAAAAAAGGTGGGACTTACGGAGTATGATTTTAAAGCTCATGATTTTCGACATACGATAGGAACGAGTCTTAACAAAGACTATAACGTATCAATAGAAGCAATCAGAGAGTTCCTCGGACATAACAGTAGCGATATGACAAAACAGTATATTGATTTTGTCCCTGAAATGCTAGATTTAGCCAATGAGAACTACTTCTCAAAAGAAGAAAATAAATTAGCTACATATATTAAGAAAGGAAAGAGAAAGCATGACAGATAAGATTTTTTTACGAGAACTAGATTGTTATATAAACGCTTCAGAAGAAGAAAAGGAGCATCCTCTTAGAGCTCCTAATAGGTGTTTTGACTTAACTAAGTTACCTAATACAGGTATTAGAAAAGAAATGGAAAGATTTATTAGAAGCAGAGGACGGGTATTGACTGCGTTGAGCATAAAGTCAGACCTATATCCGTATAATCAGCTCAGTAATTTCCTTAGAGCCACATATCCTGAGTTAAAATCATTTGTGGGATTGGATTTGTCTCAGGCAGAGAAGAAATGTAAAGTGTGGCTCCTGAAAGGTGGTAAGAATTTAACTCAAAAGAGACGAAGGACTGAAACTGGAAAGACGGAGGTTATAGATTCAGATGTTATCAAGTATTTAAGAAAAGTGATTGGCTATTTTAACAAAGAAGAGGAACTATTTAATTATGAATCTGATGTGTGGTATTTACAAGGAATCCCCATTACTCTGAAGGAAAATCCAGCCAAAAAAGTTAAGAGTATTAGTTTCAAAAAGATTTTACAAGAGACTATAAGAGAGGAGATGAAGAAAATCCTCTATGTACATCTATCACAAAAAGCACTTGGAACTGTATTGGCAGAACTTACAGCCATAAATAGATTTTCTTCCTATTTATCAGAAAGATATCCTAAAGTGGGCTCTCTGCATGATATAGACAGGGGAGTGATAGAGGAATACCTGTTATATACGAACACAGAAGCTACAGGAAGAAAATCATATACAAAAGAGCTGCATCATTTGAAATCTATATTAAACACAGCCGTTAATGTGTTGGAAGATGATGGTTTGAACTTGTTTTATATAGATGATATCGGGAAGGAGCCAATAAGAGTATATAAAGCATACTCTGATTCAGAACTTATCAGATTGAACAAAGCAATCGTTGAGATGGATGTACAGATAGCGAGAGCGTTGACTCTTCATCAGCTTTTGGGGACACGAATATCAGAAACGCTATCACTAAAGCAGAATGCAGTGAGGCTCGGAGAAACCGGCAGATGGTTGATTCGCATTGACCAAGTGAAATCAAGAAGGTCATATGAAAAGGTTATAAATGGGGATGTGAAAGCTCTTTTCGATAAGGCATGTTTGTATACAAATGAAAAGTTTGGCAAGCAGGAGTATGTATTTGTAAATGAGAAGAATCCTGTTGACGCAATGCAATATGGAAGAATCCAGTATCAAATAATGGCAATGATTACGAAAAACAATCTTACAGATGATAATGGGGAAAAATTTGGTGTTGGTACGCATATTTTTCGACACTGCTATGGTAAAAAGCTCACGGAGATGCATGTTGATGACGTGACGATTGCAAAGCTTCTGGGGCATTCTAATACAAGTAATGTTAAATATTATCGCCAAATTGGAGATGAGATGCTCAGCAGGGAGACGAAGCAGATGCGAGATGCGATGGACGATGTATTGAGGAATATCATAGGCGATTGGAATGATTGGTAAATAGCACCAAAAACGATAGATAGTTAATAGTAAGGAGATTAATATGGGTAAGACAGAAAATATGTTACTACGGAATAAAGAAGCAAATGCAGCAAAAGTTGCAACAGCCGTTCATTGTATTAAGGACATGCTCAAAAACGAAGAACAAGTAGTTGTTTGTGAATTGGTAAAACGGACAGGTTTATCAAGAACCTTTTTTTATAATAATGAAACAGTTCGCGCGGAACTTAAGAAATCACAAAAACTACAAGATGGCAAATCTTTTGTAGCTCCACAAAAAGTCGCTATTGATAAGGCGATGGAACGCAAGATTGAATTACTAGAGAAAAAGATTCAGAAGAAGGACAAGAGGATTCTTGAGTTACAGAAGGAGATAACAAAATTAAAGAAAGCTGCTGATGCAAAAGCAGTATCAATAATTAAGGGATTATAGGAGGTTGATTATGAACGAGATTATTATGGGAATTGATATTGGTTATGGTAATACGAAAGGAAGTAGGACGTTAATTCAATCAGGTGTGAAGAAACTTGTGAGTAAACCGCCAATTGATACAAAGACCGTTGAATATAATGGTGAATATTATGCGGTAGGTGGTTCGAAGCTGGATATTCAAAAATCAAAGACAGAAAATGAGAATACGTTAATATTGACTATGGCAACAATCGCTGAAGAACTTAAAAAAATTGGCAGAACTTCAGCAGATATCCGATTAGGAGTAGGACTTCCACTTACAAGAATGGGAGCCGAAAAGCAGGATTATCTAGATTATATGCTAAAAAGTAGAAGGCTAAATTTTCGGTATGAAGGGAGAAGATATAATATTTATATAGTTAGTGTTGATGTATTTCCGCAGGGATATGCCGGGGTGATAAGTAAGTTAAATACTTTTGGTACATCGGCCGTTGTGGTAGATATTGGTAGTTGGACTATTGATATTTTACCGTTGATAGAAGGACAGCCGGATTTAGCAAGATGCAAGTCATTGCCAATGGGTACTATAACTGCTACCAATGATATAAACGAGGCTCTTCGACAGAAATTTGGTGAGGAAGCTGAAGAAGTATTTATTAAGGAAGTCATGATAAAGGGTAGTAGTAATATCAACAAAGAGTATCTTCGAGTCATCCAGGAAGGTCTTTATAATTATGTTGGGGATATCATGAATAATCTTAGAAGTCTTAAATTTAATTCAATTTTGACCCAATTTGTATTTATTGGCGGTGGAGCTACTATTATAAAGAACTTCTTGAGAACACAGGAGGAAAATATAACTATTGTTAACGATATTTTTATTAATGCCAAGGGTTATGAAGAGATTTTAAGGCATAAGTATAAGGTTGGGTGATACCAATGAGACAGAAAACAATCCGATTTTACGAACAATCCAGAGAAGATATGGCTGCGTATGAAAAATTGGGATGTTTTAGAGAATATGGTTTTAATAGCGCAAGGGAGTTAATGATAGCAGCCATAAATGCTTATTCTTATAAGGGGATTTCTTCTGAGAATAACATTGATATAGACAGACTTGCTGAGTGTATTGTAAAGAAAATGAAAAATAATGGCACTACTTTTCAAATGTGTGATAAGGAAGTTGCTAATGTAGAGGATAGTAATAATGATGTTTTTGATAAAGCATTAAGTTTTATGGAGAGCCTGTAGATGTAATCATACAGGTTCTATATTTTCAAAAAATGCTAGTAAAATACTAGTAATTAGGTTGCAAATAATTAGTGATTAGAGTATTATATTAATAAAGGAGTGTGAGAATATGACAGAAAGGCGTTTACAAAAGGTTTTTTATTTTAGTAATAAAAAGGAGAAGTCGATTATTGAGGGGTTATTAGCAGATGAAGCAGAGATTACAAAGCGTTCGATATCATATTTAATTGAGCAACATATTTTAGGAGATTTTTTGCCAGAAGAAAAAACAGTATCAAGGTGGATAAAAATGTTATATGCAAAAGATGATAAGGGCAAACCTATCAGTAATTTGCAGGATACAATGATAGCAATATTTTCGTACATGGCGGCGGGGTTAAACAATAAATCAAAAAGTGGATATGGTAAGCCGCTTGTTAATTTCGCGTTTGAAAATTGCTGTTTATATAAGCAGCAATTTAAAAATTACGAAAAAGCAGAATTACCTTATTACCGTAATCAATTAGCTTATATGATTGAAAGAATGGAAATGGCACAAAAAGATAATATCGGAGACAGGATAGAAATGCCAGATAAAAAAATAAAAAGAGATTTTGCTGTTAGAGAGTTAAAGCGGATAAAAGATGAAAAAGAAATTACAAATGATACATTTTGTTTTTTGTATACAACAATGATGGATAATTGGGATATATTGTATGATTGGACGTATACTTATAGATTACTTACAGCAATGGCGCGGATACAGTGTTGGGAAGAATCAGCTGTAGTACGTATGCAGCTAATTAAAGTACTCAACGATTTAGCACATGATATTAAATCTTAGCACATGATATAAGGTTGTTACTGGTACGTTATTCCATAAAAATTTACATGAGAACTTAGAATATGAATTTTTTTAATAAAATAAATTAATATGTAGACCTAAAAAGAAAATGGCTGTAGATAAATCTACAGCCGTGATAAGAATCAGTTGTTTGATACTCATCAAGTCGCATCTTTGATTATACAGGTAACAAGAATTCTTATCAATAATTTTTTTTAATTACATATTTAAAGAGTAAAGAAATGGGGAGAACAATGAAGATTGCTAATTATTTATGGATTTTTGAAAATTATTGGAGGTCCGTTAATGGAAACAAACGAAGAGTTAGTGTACAAAGTACAGAAGGCAAAAGCAATTGGAGATTCTGATAAAATAAAAGAATTATGTGATATTTTATATAAAAAGAATAAAGGACTTATTTTTGAAACTGCATTAAGTTATAAAAAAATTTATGCTAAGAACAATGAAGATGGAGAGGACTTTGATAGTATTGCGAAGCAGGCATTTATAAAAGCAATATTTTCCTATGACCCAACAAGAGTGGCGAGTTTTGCAACGTGGGCAAAGTATAACGAAATTCATTTTGCTTTAAGCGATTATATACGAAAAGATAAGTTGATACAAATTCCCTGTAAACTTCAAGCACTTATCAAATTATATAATCAAATTGTTGAGACATATAAAGAAATGAATCATGGATTATTTCCTTCAGATAAGTTTATTTTTCTAGAAATGAATAAAAAAGTTAAGGTTACACCGAAGAGGATGGAAGATATAAGGGCTGGAAAAGCAGCGTTGAAGTTAGTAAGTTTAGATACCCCAATTGACGAAAACGGTACAACTGGACAGGATATTATTGATAGAAGAGAATTTGATATGGAAGAAAAATCTTCTGAAGAGATTGTGATAGAAAAAGAAGAGAGTCGTAAAATTGCTGAAGAATATAACGTTGTCAGAAATATGATACAGGCTCTTTCTCCGGTAGAGCAAGATATTTTAAATATGGTTTATTTTGAAGGGATGAAACAAACGGAGGTTGCCAAAGTACTTGGTAGAGATAAGCAATATGTGAATAAAAAATTACAACAATCATATAAGCATTTGTTAAAAATGAAAGAAATACAAAATATTGGTAAAAATAGAGGATGGCTCTCAAATAGATGAGAGTTATCCTCTATTTTTTTCATACACAAAATACAGTGTAAATAGAGATGAAAATAACATAAGTTCAAGGATAGAGAGCATTATGTAAAGTTTTTCGTTGTTCTTATCGGTCTCGTCATTATTTTTCAGACGAATATTAAAGGAGTGGTAGCATCTATTTTCTCCACAATACAGAAAAATGCAGGCTCTGTTCGGTAGACATTTGTCTGGGCAATTAAGATACAGCAGCAAGAAGATTACAGTGATATTTGAGGAAAAGGGACAGATAACAGTTTTTTTATCTCTCCTGCTGATTGTTCTTATAGGATTTAGTTTTGTTGTTGTAGAAGGGGTATCCAGTTATAGTGCAAGTGCATTGGGGGAAGACGCGGTAAAGAATGCCGGAGAGAATATTCTTGCGAATTATGACAGAGAACTCTTTAATAAATATCATATATTTTTTCTTGATCCACGAGAGAAAAATTATATTCTATCTGATGGGAAGGCAGATATGGACCAGTATTTTTCAGGGAATTCATTTTTTAATGTCTTCTGTAATTCTCTTAAGATGACAGAAGAAGTGACAGCAGTAGAAGAAGATGGACTTTATCTTAAACATGAAATTCGGGAATGGATGAAGTACCGTCAGGAAGAGAAGGTGAAGGATACATTAAAGCAGCTCATAAATAATGTAAAAAAGAACAATGCGGATAGAAAAGAATATCAAAATGAAGCAGAGGAAGAAACAGGTAACATTGAGCAAAGTGAGGAAAATAAAGTAGAAGAAGATAAAGTAGAAGATACAGCAGAGGAAGAAACAGTGAGCCAGGAAGTACAGAAAGAACGTACAACGTGGAAGGAGATTAAGGAAGCGTTACAGCTTCTGACAAAGACAGGAATTTTATTTTATGTTTCCGATCATCCAGAACAGCTTTCCCGAAAAAGTATTTCAGAGGAGAATTTGCCATCAAGAGCGAAAAAAAGAGAACAAGAAGAACACAAAGTTGAGGAATTTTTGTTTTCCGGATTGGGATTAAAGGGGATAAAAAGTATGCTTTCTGTGGATTTCTCCATCAATACGAACAGTACATTGTGGACAAAAGAGAACTATATTGTCCCATATATAGAAGAATGTTTTTTAGATTACAGTGAGGAAGAAAGAGAAGAAAAAGAAGAAAAGAACGATGTGCAGGAACAGGTTCTGGCATATGAAAAAGAATATCTGATCAAAGGACAGCCCTCTGATCTGGATAATCTTAAAAGAGTGGCGAATGATATTTTTTTGTTACGATTTATAAATAATTATATTTTTACAGGCAGGGATGCGGAAATACAGTCCCAGGTGAATCTAATGGCTTCGGCACTGACCGGTGTTGTGGGAATACCACAGACTGCAAAGGCAGTCCAGATGATGTTGAGAGCCGCTTTAAGCTACGGGGAATCTCTTCTGGAGCTGCACACATTATTTGAAGGAGGGGAGATTTCATTAACAAAGGACAGGGGAAACTGGAATCTGGAACTGAAAACAATGGTAAAGCAGTTAAAGGAAAAGAAGGCCGTAAAAAAAGGAAAACACAATATATCATATAAGGATTATCTGAAAGTCTTACTTTTTATGAAGGAAAATTCTACAATACTATGTTATCGCATGATGGATATTATGCAGGAAAACATAGCGTGTAAAGAAGCAGGTTTTTTAATGGAAAACTGTCTGTTCTCCTACAAATGGGAGGGAAGCCTTTCTTTTGGAACAGTAAAAATGAAGTTTGAGAAGCAGGTTAGTTATTAGTGAAAATCGGGCAGATATTTTTTCTAAGAGTATCTGCTCGAAGAGGGGGTGAAGCAGGGTGCTCTTTTTAAGACACATAATAAAAAACTCCTTTTTGGGTATGTGTAATGTTCTATGTTCGAAAAATAAATTAATAGGAAAAGAAAAGCCTCTCCAGGCACGAGTCGAAAGATGGATTTTACTTAAGAGAAACAGAGCATCCTGCTTTGGCTCCTCCAGGGCATCGATAACCGTAGAAACTTCATTAGTTTTTCCTGTTTTTATATGCGTATTATGTTGTTTTATGGCATTAGCGCAGATGGTTTTAATAGAAACAGAAGTACATTATGCAGCATCTCAGACGGCAAAGGTATGCGCCCAGAAAGCAGTCGTACAGCAGCCGCAGAATGCAAGAGGAGTGTTTTTTTCGATATATGAAGGCGGTTCCTTATGTGAGAATCTTATTGATGGCGGGAAGAGAGGAATTTCAATACATTCTACTTTATTAGAGGGAGAACAACTGCAGATAAAAGCGGCATATACATTAAAGGTTCCGGTACCCTTTTTTTCAGGATTGCGATTTCGAAAAAAAACAACGGTAAAAAGAAGGATATTTTCAGGATATGTAAAGCACTGGGGAGAATATGAGGAAGCCGGGGATAATCAGATTGTTTATGTTGCAGAAAATGGAGTAGTATACCATAAAGATTCTTCCTGCTCACATATCTGTTTAAAAATTACCGGCAGTGCAGCAATACAGGAAGTTCTTCATTCATCAAAATATGCTGCCTGTGAGAAGTGTATAAAGAAAGGGAAAAATCCATCGGCATTATTTGTAACGGCCTATGGGGACTGCTATCATTCTACACTGGGATGTAGTGGATTAAAAAGAACGATAAAAGCGGTAAAGTTAAAGGATGTCGGAAACATGCGGCCGTGTTCACGCTGTGCTTCTGGGAGGTAATTATGACAGGAATGAGAAAAATGGATAATCGGGGGATGATGACAGTAGAAGCAGCCTGCATTGTACCGATTATTTTGATGATAATCGTTATAGAAATATTCTTTGGTATTTTTCTAATTGATATATCGTCAGTAAAGAGCGAGACGATTCGACTAGCCGATGAGACGGCAGATGTATGGAAGACAGATGGGAATCTGATAGATGGAACGTATAAGCCACAGCAATTATTAAGTCGTAATAAAAATTTTCTTCGACATAATAATAGAGGTCAGCTTATCGGAAAGGCAAAAGCAAGGCTGACAAAAAGAATTTCAACACGTTTAAGTGGTACAACTTTGTGCAAAAACGGAGTGAGTTTTTCAGGAGATAAAGTATCAGCAAGTGCATCGATCCGGTTTTTGATTCCTGTGTGGGGGAGCAGGGAGTATATGGGAGCAGCTGGATGGACATTTACATGCAAAGAAAAAGCAGTTATAAGCAATGAAGAGGAACTTCTTAGAAAACAGACAGCGAAGAAGTAAAAAGAAATAAAGAATCAAAGAAAGATTGTAATAAAGAAAAATTGCAATAAAAAAAGATTACAATAAAGAAAGATTACAATACAGAAATAAAAATCAAAAACAATGCACAAACAGATAAAAAGACAAACAAAAATAGAAGAGGAGAGAGTGTGAGGGATTGTGGATATTGTAAAAGAAGGGACACATACCTATCTGTTAAGTGTAATTGAACAGAAAGAAATATTAAATAAGGAAATACTAGATAACGAAATATCAGATAAAGAAGATGTCGGTTTTGAAATAAAACAGAACATGACCGATTGTGGGTTGGATTATTATTTATCTGTAGAATATGAAGTGTTGAAGCGTAATTCTCTAAGAATGCTGGTGCCGGTACAGCTTCGGGAAAAAGATGGAGAAAAAAGTCTGCTATTTGACATAACAGGAAGAAGATCATTAAAAATGCAGGAAAAAAATGAACCGTTATCACAGGATAAATGCAAAAGGATTCTGCAGAGTATAAGTGATTTAATACAGGAAATAGATGATTATATGTTGAACCTGAATTATGTGGAATTATCACCGGAATATATTTATGAAAGTGCAGACGGAACGATGCAGTGGATTTACAGTCCTAAAACATATAGGGAAAACCTCCAGGCCAGAATAGAAACTTTCTTTGAATGGATGCTCATCCAGATAGATTATGAGGATGATAAAGCAGTGCGGTATATATATAAGGTGTATAACAAAGTTCGTAAATTGGGATTTTCAAAAGAATTATTGGAAAATTATCTGTGTATAGAAGAAAAAGAGGAAGAATATATAAAAAGAAATTCATACGAAGAATTTTTCAGGGAAGACTTAGCAGAGGAAAGAGTGAAAGAACCGGAAAGAGAATACTTTAAAGAGGCAGATAAAACCGCTATTCAGAAAATAAATGCTAAAAAACCATCGCATCAGAAGTTTATATATATAAGCTTGCTTAGTATTCTCGGAATTGCCAGTATCGCAGCAATTGTGTTTGAGAGTATTTGTATAGTTTCCGGAATCACAAAAGGATTTACAGAAATTCTTCTCAGATATTGTATCGGGGGAATATTATTTATAGCAGCCTTTGTACTTGCAATATTAAAATGTTTTAGAGAACTTAGACGAATCAGAAAAGCGCCAGAGACATGTTTGACTGATTATAATAAGAAAAATAGAGAAAATGATAATGCAGAGCAATACAATAGAAGAGGAAATAGAGCTATGTCAGTAAAAACAGAAGCAGAATGGGATGTGAAAACAGATTGGAATACCGAGGGAGAAGGAACAACTATTTTGAGTTTAGAAAAAGAATCTTTTTATCCGATGCTTCGAGATATGGAAACCGGCATTGTTTCTATCATAAAAAGCTGTCCGTTTTACATTGGCAGTGCAGAAGGGGTAAATCAGTTAAAAATATCAGACAAAACAGTAAGCAGAGAACATGCAGTGATATTAGAAGCTTTTTACGAAAACGGGGGAGAAGGATATATTCTGCGAGATTTAGATTCAACAAATGGAACGTGGATAGACGGAAGAAAAATAAAAAAAGGCAGCCAGGAAAGATTACAAGAAGGAGCAACGGTGCGCTTTGCACAAAAAGAATATAGATTTCTGTTGGAACATACAACAATCCAGTAATACAGTATGCGGTCTCTTGCACTAAAATACCATCCCTTATATAATGGGGATAATAAGATAAAGAAAGGTAAGCAGGAGATTTTATGGAATTTACAGAAGCATTGCAGGAATTCTTATTTCACCAGGGATTTCAGAGAATAAAATATGATTCAAAGATTTTATGGGGAAAGGATACCAATGGAAAGTTATCGCTGCTTGAGATTGTTCCTCCGGTATTACCGGGACAGAAAAAGATGTCGTTAGAACAACGGGAAAGAGAAATGGCGGATATCGAACGTCAGATTATGATAAAGTACCAGAAAAAAGTAGAACATCTGCTATTGATACTGAAACAGGGAGAGCCAGATACAGAGGAAAGAAAAGAAGCAGAAAGTTATCCGGATGTATGGTTTTTTGACATAAAGGCAGGACAGCTCTATATTTATGAGTATCAAAAATCAGAATATTATAATCTGGAAAATGATCTAGAGCCATTTACACAGAAATTTTTGCAAAAAAAAGCAGCAGAAGAGAAAAAAGAACTTCATCAGATATTAACACCAGTGAATACGATACTTGTTCTTATCAACGTGCTCGTCTTTGCGGTATTGAGCTTTTTCGGAGATACAACAAATGCAGAATTTATGGCTGCACATGGAGCGATGGATTGGGTAGATATTGTAGAAAAAGGACAATATTATCGCCTGTTCACATCAATGTTTCTCCATTTTGGAGCGGACCATCTTCTCCAGAATATGCTCATTTTATTATTAATTGGATGCAGATTAGAAAGAATCACCGGAAAGCTGGCATATTTTATTATATATATCGGAGCAGGATTAGCAGGAGCGGTAACCTCAGTAATTTTTACCCTGGGGGCCAGTCCAAACACAGTAGGAGCTGGGGCATCCGGAGCAATCTTTGGAGTTATGGGTGGACTGCTATTCTGTATTCTGGCAGATCTTATTCAGAAAAAGAGACACAGAGTAGAAGAAATCGGATTAACAGGAATGATCTTCATGGTCTGTTCCGCACTATCGTATGGTTTCTTCTCTAATGGAGTGGATAATGCAGCTCATATAGGAGGACTTATAGGAGGATTTCTACTCACTATGTTAAGTAGATTACTATGTAAGAATAGATAGATTTGAATTCGTAGGCTTTTTTATAGTAAGGTCATCTTTTCCTTTTTCCATGGTGTACCATAACCTATGGGAGCAAAAACAGTTCTTGGCATAGGGTTAGAGGCTGTTTTGCGACAGCCTCTGGTTATCTCAGTCGAGAAGACTCCCACCTCTTTCAGGTGGTGAGTGATAGCAAATTTGTCTCAGTGAGAGTCCAATCTCCGACTGAGATAAACGCTCCGCGAGGATGCGCAGTGATTCTGTAAAGAATATGTCAGCTTACGCTGACCAGAATCACGCGCCAAGTCTCGCAGCGGCTCGACTTGAACTTAATCCCCAAAAGAGATTCCAAGATGTTTTGCCTGAAGCACAATCTGATCATCTGGGGAGACATACTTTAACTTTCCAGCTGTTTTTTCCAGAGGAAGTGTAGTTACATCATACCCTTTCATGATAAGCAGTTTGCCGTAATCTTCTTTAGCAATCAGTTCTGCAGCTGCCACTCCAAGGCGGCTGGAGATAACGCGGTCAAATGGAACAGGGCTTCCGCCACGCTGTGTATGACCAGGAATAGTGACACGTACTTCCTGACCGGTTGCTTTTTCAATCTGTGAAGCAAGCTCGTAACCAACGGTAGAATATTTACGCTTAGCAAGCTTTGCTTTGTACTGTTTTTTTGAAAGCTGGGCATCTTCTTTTGAAATCGCACCTTCTGCAACTGCCAGGATAGTGAACTGTTTTCCCTGTTCATTACGGCGTTTAATAGCTTCAATGACGTGTCTAAGATCATAAGGAATTTCAGGGATGAGAATGATATCCGCTCCACCGGCGATTCCGGCATGGAGGGTAACCCATCCTACTTTATGTCCCATCAGTTCTACAATAAATACACGATTGTGGGAAGCTGCAGTTGTATGAATACGGTCAATTGTCTGTGTAGCGATATCTACGGCACTCTGGAAACCGAAAGTCATATCTGTTCCCCAGAGGTCGTTATCGATTGTTTTTGGAAGGGAGACAATATTAAGGCCTTCTTCTCTTAAAAGGTTTGCTGTTTTCTGGCTGCCATTACCGCCGAGAATGACGAGGCAGTCTAAATCAAGGTAACGGTAAGTTGCCTTCATTGCTTCTACTTTATCAAGACCGTTTTCATCAGGAGTTCTCATTAACTTAAAAGGCTGTCTGGATGTACCGAGGATTGTACCGCCAGTTGTCAGAATACCTGAAAAATCCTGAGAAGTCAGTCGTTTGTAGTTGCCGTAAATTAATCCTTTATACCCATCAATGAAGCCGTAAATCTCAACATTTCCCTCAAGGACGTTAAGACCCTTTACAACGCCACGCATGGTAGCATTTAAACTCTGACAATCTCCACCGCTGGTCAGCATACCAATTCTTTTCATCGTAGTCATCTCCCATTCTTATCTGATGGTCTCTTAAAAATCCGCAAATACTGTTACAAAGAATTTTTAAGAGAGTAATCTAAGTTATGCAATTAAAGTCCTGTATTTAAATCTTTATATTTAAAGTGCTATATTAAAATCTGTATCTAAAGTTCTACTCGTCCATCCAGCGCTCTTGAGAGGGTTACCTCATCAATATATTCTAATTCACCGCCGATAGGGACACCGCTTGCGATGCGGGTCACCTTTATCCCAAGAGGTTTGACCTTCTTGGTGATGTACATTGCAGTAGCTTCTCCGTCAAGACTGGAGTTTGTAGCAAGGATCAACTCTTTTACTTCTGGATTTTTAAGGCGTTCTTCAAGTTCTTTGAAGCGAATATCATCGGGACCTTTTCCAAGACTTGGAGCGAGGGTTCCCTGAAGAACATGATAAACACCATGATACTGACCGGTTTTTTCGTAAGCAGCCAGGTCCTGTGTATGTTCTACGACCATGATCGTACTGTGATCTCTTTTCGTGCTCGCACAGATTGGACATACTTCAGAATCCGTCAGTGTACAGCAGTATTTGCAGTAGCGGATCTTTTCTCTTGCGGTGACAAGTGTCTGTGCAAGGTGATGTACATGCTCTTCCGGCATATTTATGATGTGAAAAGCAAGACGCTGTGCAGACTTACTGCCGATACCGGGAAGTCGTCTGAGTTCATCAATAAGATTAGTAATCTGGGTACTATAATAATTCATTAAAATCCGAATCCTCCGCCAAGGCCGCCAGTTAATTTAGAAAGCTGAGCCTGGGAATCTGATTCCATCGCACGAAATGCTTCATTTGTAGCAGCCATGATAAGATCTTCTAACATTTCGATGTCATCAGGATCTACCACTTCTTCAGCAATCTTAATAGCAGTCACTTCTTTTTTACCGGAAACAGTAACAGAAACAACACCGCCGCCTGCAGTTGCTTCGTAAGTCTTCTCTTCTAAAGCCTTTGTAGTCTCAGCCATCTGCTTCTGCATCTTCTGAGCCTGTTTCATTAAATTGTTCATGTTACCAGGCATGCCACCTGGGAATCCACCTCTTTTTGCCATAATAAAAACCTCCATAAAAAATAAATAATTAATAAATTCATATATCACACGCAGATATACATAAAGATGCGTAAATTCACTGCAGAATCTGCGATGGAATAACGGAATATTTTAGAGTATTTATTCAAAAATAACCGTCTGATGAATCTTGCTTAGATCAATATAGTTCGATTGTTCTGCCGGCTGATGGGAGTCAGACGTACATTCAAATGTTACGACCTTTCCAGTCTGTTCTGCAACAAGTTCGGATAAAAGGTCCAGATTTTTGTGATGTTCCCGCTCAAAGTATTCTTTAGCAAGGCTGTTGTTTGAGAAAACAAGCTGTAAAATAGTACTGTTGTCCGCAACAGCGACTCTTGCCGCACGAAGAAACTGTTGCATAGGCATGGATGACTGATTGACAATGTCATTCCAGCGGTTCGCTATTTTCTTTAAATCCTCCGCTTCCGCAGGAGAAAAACGCTTCTCCAACGCTTCTTCTGGTGAAATCTGCGCTGCCTGACTTTGTGACGCGCTGTTACCGGCAGATACACCGCCGTTTGCAGCACCTCCAATGGCTGCGCCAGAAGACGGGTTAATACCACTGTTATTCCCTGCACCACCAGCAGGAATCACAGGAAGTCCCTGTGCAAGTATGGTCTCTAACTGCCGGACACGTTCGGAAAGACTTTCGGCATCCGATTCTGTTTCTGGACGGCAAAGCTTAATAAAGCCGACTTCTAAAAGAACTCGCTTCTGTGTGGCAGTTCGAATCTGGTTAGATAGCTCGGAAAGTAGTCGGATATAACGCAGGAGAGCAGTAGTATCTACCATGGCACATTCCTCTTTTAAGGCAGCAATCGTTTCTTTTGACATATCAAGGCTTTCTTCTGCACCTTCTTGATCCTTTAATATAAGAAGGTTGCGAAGGTACCAGAGAAAATCAGAAAGAAACTGTGAAAGCTCCCGTCCTTCAGTGATCATGGTATCAATAATATCAAGAGCGGACATGGAATCCTTCTTTAAAATACTCCGAAGCAATGTGCTGAAAACAGAAGTATCCGCAGTGCCAAGCACCTCTAAAACATTCTCATACGTAAGCGTCTGTCCAAGATAAAATGCGATACACTGGTCAAGAAGACTCAACGCATCTCGCATAGAACCATCCGCAGCACGAGCAATGTAACGTAATGCTTTCTCTTCCGCATCAATCTGTTCCTTCTCCATCAACGATACAAGGTGACCTGTAATCGTATCAACAGAAATTCGTTTAAAATCATATTTTTGGCAGCGGGAAAGAATCGTAACAGGAATCTTATGCTTTTCTGTTGTAGCCAGAATAAAAATAACATAAGAAGGAGGTTCTTCGAGCGTTTTCAGCAGAGCATTAAATGCTCCGGAAGAAAGCATATGAACCTCATCGATAATATATACTTTATAACGTCCCTCAACAGGGGAATATTGTACCTGTTCCCGGATATCCCGGATATTCTCCACACCGTTATTAGAAGCCGCATCGATTTCGAGTACATCAAGAGAACTTTGTGCGTTAATTGCCTGACAGGAAGGACAGGCATTACAGGGGTTTCCATTGACCGGATGCTCACAGTTTACCGCCTTTGCAAAAAGCTTTGCAATAGAAGTCTTACCAGTACCTCGTGTACCACAAAAAAGATAGGCATGCCCTATTCGGTTATAAATAATCTGATTTCTCAATGTCTGGACAATGGCATCCTGTCCTCTTACTTCATCAAAATCATTCGGACGCCACTTCCGGTATAAAGCCATATAGCCCATCGAATCACTCACTCTCCC
>OLOM01000171.1_pt1 | contig 50671 bp, 47 predicted proteins | sample 1672531 | NCBI WGS metagenome assembly OLOM01 (sample SAMEA3136696, study PRJEB25190) | human gut metagenome | reverse complement strand
GCCTTCAGGCAAACCGCCGCCAGGCTGCATCGTCGACTCACCAGTCTGCACAAAATCGATGCCCATGTTTGTCACATTCGCCAGCTCGCGCAGCTGCACATAGGTGTGGCCGCCATAGAGCAGGGAATTGTTGATCGTCACAACAGACCCATTCACATAGGTCGTAAACGGCAGCGGCTGAATATCTGCCGCATCTGCCTGAGTCGCCGGAACTGCCAGACCGACGGCGAGTACACCGGCCAACAGCAGCGACGTGAGTTTTTTCGTAGCTTTCATGATGAAAACCTCCTTTATTATTTTTTGATCCACAGCTTATTGATTGTCTGGATTATACCACTGAATTTGTCACCGTGCGGAAAGTTGTCGTAAACGACATCCTCACGACGTAAACAACAAAAAAATCCATCTGTCGACAAAAATCAGACAGATGGATATAGAAATTCAGATGAAAAAAACAAAAGCCAGTGTAAATCGCCCATCCTCCCAAGTGATCTCTGGCGTGACGCCATATTTATCCAGCGCTTCGCGGATATTGTTCAGCCCAAAGCCATGCTGCGCTTTGTCGGCTTTGCTGGTGACAAAGGATGCACCGCGGCGCGACGGCGCTGTGTTTGTGATGATGCAGGTGAGGGTGTGGGCATCCTGGAGCAAATGCAGCGAGATCGCGCGTTCAGCATCTGCCGGCAGACGGTCGCAGGCTTCGATGGCGTTGTCCAGTGCGTTGCCAAAAATAATGCAGAGATCTTCCGGTGCGATGGGCAGATTTTCCTGCACGCGCAGCTTGCTCGTAAAACGGATGCCGTGGTTTTCTGCCAGCGCGCGCTTGGCGCTGAGAATGGCATCGAGGGCATTGTTGCCGGTATTGATGGCGAGGCTGGCGCTCTTGAAATGGTCGCTGATCCCGGCGAGATACTGACGGCTGCCAGCGAGATCGCCCGCATCGAGGTAGCCGCTCAGCGCAGTCAGCTGGTTGTTGATGTCGTGGCGAAAAGCGCGCAGCTCATTTTGCCGGAGAATGATCTCGTCCATGTGTTTGAGCTGGGCCTGCATCTGCTGCTCGGCTTGCTCCTGATAGCGAATGATCTGGTTCTGCTGCTGAGAGCGCGCATAGAGATAGAGCGCCAAAAATGTGCCTCCAAAAAGCCCAACGCATGAGATCATTGCCATGATATTATAATTTGTACTATTCAACTCTGACAACATTCCCAAAATGAGAAACGTTGTAACGACGGCACTCGTAAAAAGGAGAAAGAAAATCAGCCAGTAAGTCTTGTTAATTTCTATGATTTTCATTCTGTTTTTCATACAGAAGGCATAGCCAACAGCGAGATCAAGCGCCTTTGACACAATAATCCCCAGGAGCAGATACGCCGGCGTGGTTAAAACTTCCGTTGCAGAGATGCCAAAAATCAGACACATGACATTCAATACAAGCATCTCAACGACGCCCAATAATAATAGCCAGAAAAATAATATCACAAAAACTCTTTTTAGCCATGAAGCACGGTAAAAATACAGAGAAACGAGGACTGCCGCCAGAATCATTCCAAATGCATTGCCCACCCTGAACAGCAGAAAACTATTGACCATACGGATCATCGCTGTCAAAACAACAATCCCTGCTGCAAATTGCCAGATAGAAAATGCTCTGCGTCGCTCAAAAATTGCATCCATCATCATAAAAAATACAACAGCTTCAACAGGCGCTGTCAGAGCATAAGCGATATCGATGATGTTCATACGCCGAAGGATTCTTCCTTAAATTTCAGAAAAGCGGCATTGGCGCTCTGTTTGTAGGCGCGGCCGATGGGAATGCAATCGTTTGAATGATCGAGACGCACGATATCCTTGCCGCTTTCGCGGTCGCGTCCCATGAAAATGAGATGCTGCAGATTCACCATGTAGGACGTATGCACACGGCAAAATCCTTCGGCGAGCTCCTGTTCCAGCTCTTTCAGACTTTTGCGGATGGTGTGGGTCTGGCCATCTTTGGTGTGGATGATCACATTGTGATCGCGGGCTTCGAGATAGAGAATACCATCGCAGCGCAGACGCACATTCTGGTAGCTGTCGCTGAAGGTGTAGGTGCGGCAGCATCTGGCGATGGTTTGTTGAAGAAAAGTGAGAGCTTCGGCGAGCTGTGGTTCTTCGACAGGTTTGTGCAAAAACCAGACACCGCCGAATTTGAACCATTTTTCCACATGCTCATGGTGGCTGGTGACAAAAACAATGAGCACGCTGTCGTCGATGGCGAAAATGGTTCTGGCGGTCTCATATCCGCCGACAGGCTGCATCTCAATATCAAGAAAAACAGCGTCGTAACGCTGGCCGCCGTCGCGGTAAGCGCGCACAAGGGCTTCGCCGCTGTCGTAATAGTCAACGTCTATCTTCTGCGCGCGAAGATAATCTTCGATGCATTTGACCTGAATATAATTGTCATCACAAAGCGCGATCCGCATTGGTTTCACTCCTGGTTGTAAAATCTCTATCCATATTATACACAGCGGTGTAAATCTCTTCAAGTCTTGTTGCCTGCGCGATGATCCTCTGAAAAAATAGCGCAGCAATTGTTGAAAAAAACATCGGACGATCAGAAAATCTGACAGCCCGATGTAAAATACGGCGCGATATTTAGTAGAAAATGAAAAACGAAAACACAAACCGGTCACCCTCATGGGTGCGGGTAACGGTTGCCTGGTATTTATCCAAGGCTTTCTGCATATTTTTCAGACCAAAGCCATGGTTGCTCTTATCCTTTTTGCTGGTCTCGAGAAAGTCAGCCTTCTTTGGCGGCGCGGTGTTGGTGATGCGGCCCAAAATAGTGGTAGCATCCTGCTGCAAAACGAGTTCGATCCATTTTTCTGCGTCAGCAGGCAGACGCTCGCAGGCCTCGATGGCATTATCAAGGGCGTTGCCGAAGATAATGGAACAATCCTCTGGCGCAATGGGCAGATTTTCCTGGATCTTTAATTTTGTGTGAAAGGCAATGCCTTTGCTTTCTGCAAGGGACTTTTTCGCACTGATAATCGCATCCAGCGCATTGTTGCCAGTATTGACAGACAGCGCTGCCTGCTGAAACTGGTCGTCGAGATTTTCAATATAGCGGCTGCCGCCCTCGAAATCTCTGGCATCGAAAAAGCTTTTCAGCGCAATCAGGTGGCTGTTCATATCGTGGCGCATGGCGCGCAGCTTGTTTTGGCTGAGGATGGTTTCATCCATATGCTGAAGCTGAAAGCGCATCTGCTGCTCGGCCTGCTCTTGATAACGGATGATCTGGTTTTGTTTGGTGAGGTGCTCGTAAAGATACAGTGCAAAAAATACACTGACAAACAGGGCGATCGATGCAAGTACAGAAAGATCATTAAAATAAGCATCCTGGAGCGCATAGGTCATTCTGAACAGAAGAAAAACAATGAGCACCGCATTTGCAAACAAGAGCGCAAATAATCCCAGATAGGCCAGCTTGACGTCTGATTGTCTCAGCTTAAAACGAACGCGAATGATGTTGCAGATCGCCACGCCAAGCGTTTTGGAGAGGAGAATGCCCAAAAATCTGTACTCAGGGATACTAACCGCATCAGCAACATTCATGTGCAAAACGAACGTGATAGCGTATAATACAACAATCTCACTGACAGCACTGATCGAAATTGTTAAAATGATGGCCAGAATCTTCATCCGGATGGCGCCCTGATACAAAAACGAAGCGAGCAAGCCAAGCAGGAATATGCCAGCGATATTTCCAAGCGTCCAGAGGAAATAACGGTTGCACAGCAAAAATAAAAACGCCACAGCGATCACAGCAACAGGCAAAACCCATCGCGTAACCTCTCTGCGTCTTGTCAGAAACGTTTCAAAAAGAAGAAACAGCATGGCGGATTCTGCGAAGGTCGACAAAAACTCGCCAATCGAAAATATGCTCATTGAACACGCTCCTTCCATGATCATTCAAAAGCCGCTGCGCAGATTTTTCATTTTCACAAACAACGGCTGCTTACCGCTGTTTGCAAAAATTTTCCAGCGCGGAGATGATTTTCTGTTAATATTATATACGCCAGTAGAATTTTCTGCAGGCTGGCACAAACGGGGAGAAACTGGCTGCGAAAGGGGCTTGACGGGCAAAGAAAAAAGCGATACGAGTTTTTCTCTCGTATCGCTCTATTACGCGATCAGTCTTCAACGATGACGACGCGGCGGTGTGGCTCGTTGCCTTCGCTGTAGGATGTGACGCCTTTGATCTTTTCGACGGTGATGTGGATGATGCGGCGTTCGGCGGCGTTCATTGGGCTCAATGTGACGCGGCGATGGGTGCGGCGGCATTTTTCGGCCATGCGCTGGGCGAGGTTTTCGAGCTTGTCGGCCTGGCGTTCACGATAATTTTCGACGTCGAAGATGACGCCGCGATGGTTTTCGACTTTGCCATTGATGACGAGGCTCATGAGGAACTGGATGGCGTTGAGGGTTTCGCCGTGGCGGCCGATGAGGATGCCGACGTGTTCGCCGGTGACGTCGAAGCGGATGGTGCCGGCGTCTTCGGAGACATTGACGATGGCGTCTTCTACCTGAAGAGCTTTGAAGATCGGCCCGAGGAAGGCGAGGCCGACTTCTTCGGCGCTGGCGTCTTCTGGCAGGGTCTGGACTTCTGCGGCTGCCTGGGCGAGGGTGGTTTCCTGAACGCTGGCGGCGCTGAGGTCTTCAACGATGATCTGGGTCTCTTCTTCCTGTGGGGTTGGGGCACTTTCGGAAGGGGCCGGGGTGATCTTTGTTGGTTCTTCTTTTACTGTTTCTTTAACGGGCTCTGGCTGCTCTTCTTTTTTTGGTTCTTCGAAGAGGATGTCGGGCACGTTTTTGTTGACTTCGATGATGGCGTCTTTGCTGCCGATGCCGAAGATGCCGCGGCTTGGTTCCTGGATGACGGTGTAGCCGTTTTTGACGGCGTCGATCTTCCAGATATCGGCGGCCTTTTTGATGGCTTCCTCGACGGTTTTGGCGGTTATCTTCATTTTTTCAATCATGTCTATTTCCCCCTGCAAGCTGTTACGCGGTCACTTTTTCTTTGGCGCGTGGTAGGTGGCGGAGCTGCCTTCTTTGGCTGGTGCCTGATATTTTGCTTCGCGCTTTTTGGCTTTGTGCTCGTTTTTGAGCTGCTGTTTGGTTTTCTTTTTGGATTTGTTCTGGCCGCGTTTCTTTTCTTCTTCGAGCTCTTTCTGGCGTTCTGCTTCGCGAGCGGCGCGTTCTTCGGCGCGTTTTGCGAGTTCTTTTTTGCGGACGCGGTTCATGTAGAGCTGCTGGAAGACCATGAAGCCGGATGTGGTGAGCCAGTAGATGACGAGCCCGCTAGGCATCTGGGTGGCGGAGAAGGCCATGATGAGTGGCATGACGTAGAGCATCATCTTCATGGTCATGTTCATTGGGTTGGAAGGGTCCATGGCCTGTGGGTTGATGCTCATGGCGATCTTCTGCTGGATGAACATGATGATGCCGAGTACGATCGGCAGGATGTAGGTTGGGTCTGTGTTATTGAGGCTGGAGATCCAGAAGAAATTGGCGTGGGCGCTGTCGGCAAAGTTGTAGTCGCGGATGGCCCAGAAGAGGATGTAGAGGATTGGCAGCTGGATCAGGATTGGCAGGCAGCCGGCGGCTGGCTTGACGTTGTATTCCTGATAGAGCTTCATCATTTCTTCGGAGAGCTTTTCGCGGTTGTTGGCGTACTGCTTCTGCAGGCGCTGCAGCTCTGGCTGGATCTCTGTCATCCCGAGCATGGATTTCATCTGCATGATGGTCAGCGGCAGCAGGATGAGGCGCACGATGAGACCGAGGATGATGATGGCGAGGGCATAGCTCGGGAAGTTGATGGCGTTGGTCAGGCTGTATAAGGCATCGATGAACGATGTAAAAATACTAACTAATGTGCTCAAGTAGTGCCTCTCTCGCGCTGGGCGATGAGGCGTTCACCTCCTAGGGCTTGTGTGTTGTGTGGGTCAGGGTACTGGATCGTAGCCACCTTTGGAAAATGGGTTGCAGCGCAGGATGCGCCACAGTGCGAGGGCGCCGCCTTTGAGGGCGCCGTATTTTGTGATGGCTTCGATGGCGTAGGCGGAACAGGTGGGCACGAATCGGCAGGTGGGGCCGCCTTTGAGGGCGGAGAGGTACTGCTGATAAAAACGGATGATGGTGATGAGGCCGTTTTTAATGATTGGTTTCATAGATACCGCTTCTTTCCGCTAGTTGTAAAAATGCTTTTTCTAAAGCAGGATAATCAAGGGTGGTGATGTCCTTGCGGGCGACCACCACGATGTCGTAGGCACGGAAGCCTTCCCAGTTGAGTCGGACGATCTCGGAAAGGCGCCGTTTGTAGCGATTTCTGACATGGGCTTTGCCGATCTTTTTGGAGAGGGAAAAGCCAAAGCGGGCATGGCCGCAATCGTTTTCCTTCATATATATGACCATGTATTGGTTGGCCTTGGAATGCTTGTGATGATATATATGAGAAAAGCTTTCTCTCTTTTTGATCCTTCGTGGCGAAGCCAGCATGTTTTCACACCCTTTTTTGACAATAAAGATAAAAAAGGCCTGATCGAACGATGAAGGCCTTCTTATCTCTATCTCAAGTGTCTTTCACAATTACGCGCTGAGCACTTTTCTTCCTTTTGCTCTTCTTCTCTTCAAGACATTGCGACCGGTTTTGGAAAGCATTCTTCTGCGGAAGCCATGAACGCGTTTGTGTTTCTTATTCTTTGGCTGATATGTGCGTTTCATATTCACACCTCCTGTGACCTAGTTTACATGCATCTATCAATTTACTATAGAGGTGGGCGTTTGTCAATGGTTTTTGCGTATTTCGTGGGGATTTTTCGCTGGTTTTTGACGAAAGTATGGGCGTATTTTTATTGAAGGGTTTTCGGCAGAAATGCGCGCATGGATTTTTCGCTGATGGTAAAAAACGCGGGCTGATCGTTCTGGAAATTTGCTGGCGGCGACGAAGAAAAAATGCGCGGCAAAAAATGATCGCGCGCTGAACGCGGGACGCGGAAATTTCTGTGGCTGTGGAGCGTGGGGCTTGGGAAAACTTGTCGAAAGCTGGGTGAATTTACTGTCATTTTTCCACACGTTTCGACACTTTTCCACACAATTTCTGTGGAAAAGTGCATATCTGGCCCTTTGGCGTTGTGTGGCCTACTAGCGGGTGTGGGTTGTTTATTTTTTGTGGAAATCGCTGATCTTACCAAAAAAGCTCTGCGGAAAAAAATTTTTGGCTGTGGAAAAGTTTTTTTTCGATCCTTGGGATATGTGGAAAACTCCTGGCATCTGCTGGAAAAGCGCGCATGATACGCCCTCATGATAAAAAAGAAGGCGCGATCTGTGTTGAAAAGGCTGTGGAAAAGTCCATTTTTTATGCACAGGGCGGCCTCTGGAGAGGGTGCGAAAATAAAAATTGTATGCTATGATTAGGGAAGCACAAAAATCAGACGCTGCTTTTCCACACGCGAACGATCCACAAGTTGTGGAAAACGCGCCTCATCATAAAGTATTTTGGAGGAACATTATGGAACAATTTTACATGCAGGCCTGGCAGACGGCCATCATGAAAATGCAGGACGAGGTGAGTCCTTTTGTTTTCGATGCATGGTACAGGGATCTTCTGCCGATCGATTTTGTTGACCACCGCTATGTGGTGGAGGTGAACAACGACACGATGCTTCTTGGCCTGACGAAGCAGGGCTTTGGCGAATCGCTCTTGCATTGGGTGAAGATCGCACTGGGCGACGATCAGGCGGACATCCAGTATCTGAACAGCGAGGATGCGGCGCTTTTCCGCACGCGCATGGCGTCGATCAAGGAAAACACGACGAATTTTGCGGAGCCATCGAGCGAGGTGCTTTTTGACAACATGGCGTGCTCGCCGAAGGTGGCGCCGCGGCTGGAGGTTTTGGACGGGCACCGTCTGCAGCCGAACTACACGTTCGACACGTTTGTCATTGGTAAGAACAACGAGCAGTGCCGGGCGCTGTGCAAGGCGATCGCGGACGATATGAGCCGGGATCTCTACTGCACGAAGAGCATCAACCCGCTGTTTATCTACGGCAATTCGGGGCTGGGCAAGACGCACCTCTTAAACGCGATCGCTTTTCAGATCCTGCAGGCGCAGCCGGAAGCGAAGATCAAGTTCACGACGTGCGAGAACTTTGTCAACGAATACATTGCGTCGATCAATCCGAACCAGAATTCGGCGCCGGCTTTTCGCAGCAAGTACCGCAGTGTGGATATTCTCCTGATCGACGATATCCAGTTCCTGACTGGGAAGGAAGGGACGCAGGAAGAATTCTTCCATACGTTCGAGGAGCTGCGCAACAACAACCGCCAGATCATCATCACATCGGATAAGCTGCCGCGCGAGATTCCGGACCTGGAGGAGCGTTTGGTGACGCGCTTTGAGGGCGGGGTGCTCAGTAACATCCAGGTGCCAAATGTGGAGACGCGTATTGCGATCTTGCAGAAGAAGGCGGAAATGGAAAACGCTGTGGTGGACAATCGCATCATTGAATACATTGTCGACAATGTGGCGGTGAACATCCGCACGCTGGAGGGTGCGCTGCAGACGGTGATCAGCACGGCGCGCATTTCAAACCAGCCGATCACGCTGGAGCTTGCGGAACGCACGATCAAAAACAAGGTGGCGCACGAAAAGCATCTGACGCAGGATATTGTGATCACGAAGGTGTGCGAGTACTATGGCCTTTCGCGAGACAAGATGATGGGCACGAGCCGCAAGAAGGATGTGCTCCTGCCGCGTCAGGTGTCGATGTATTTCTGCCGCAATCTGCTGTCGATGAGTCTGCCGGCGATCGGCAAGCTGTTTAAGAAGGACCACAGCACGGTCTCGAACGCGATCGACAAGATCGAGGAAGGGATGCGCCAGGATCCGCTGTTACAGAGCGATATTGCAAACATCCGCCGCGCGATCGAGGCCTGAGGCGCTTCATGCACGGAGGCTTTGATAATATGCAGCGGCTGGGGCTTTGGAAAACTTTTTGGCGATTTTGACGCGGCTGGATCGTTTTCCACAGGTTTCCCGGGACGGTTAGAAATTTTCCTGGGATTTCTGTGGAAAACCCGCAAAAATCCGTTAAAATCGCTGCATTTATCCACAATGTTATCCACAATCGGCGTTTTATTGTGGATAAATCCACAGTTTTTCTAAGGATTAGGGCGCTGGTCCGACGCTTTTCGCGGCTAAAAAGTCGGCGGAATGGTGGGATTTGCAAATGGCCTACTGACGCTGGATATCCACATCCATGAATTTTTATGCACGCATCCTGCACAGGTTTTTCCACGAAATGGTTTTCCACATGTGGGTTTGCGTGGAAAACGAAAAACGCTGTGGAAGCTGTTGAAAACTGGCCTCTGCTCTCCACATGGTTTTAGACAGGGGCAAAGCCGCGCTGGCGCTGGTGCGGGAGGAGTTTTCAACGAATCCACAGGCACTACTAATACTACTACTAACTTACTTATTAAAGAAGGAGAAGAAGACGACCATGAAATTTACGGCTATCAAAGACAATCTCACGAGCGGCCTGAGCATTGTGCAGCGTGCGCTGTCGACGAAGAGTGTGCAGCCTATCCTGAGCGGTATCTACCTTTCGGCGAAAAACGGCCACCTGACAATGGTCGCGACGGACACGATCGAAAACGCGGGGCTGCGCATTCAGTGCACGGTGCCGGTGGAGGTGCTCGAGGAAGGGGAAACGGTTGTCAGCGGCAAGAGCTTCCGCGAATTTGTTTCCCGCCTGCCGGATACGAACCTGCTTTTTGAAAATACTTCCTATAATGGTCAGGACAAAATGACGATCCACTACGACGGCAATGCGACGGAGATGATCGGCTGGCCGGGCTATGATTTTCCAAAGCCTCCGCAGATGGAGATCTTGCACTGTATGAGCATTTCTCAGCAGACGCTGTCGGATCTGGTGCGTCAGACGTCGTTTGCAGCGCGCAAGGAGGATCTGCGCCCGATCTTTACGGGGCTGCTCTTTGAGGTGAGCGGCAACGATGTGACGGTTGTGGGCACGGACTCGTTCCGTCTGGCGATGATGGAAGAAAAGGTGAACAACGAAACGGGCGATGATTTCCACGTTGTGATCCCTGTGCGCGCGCTGCAGGAGCTGATCGGGATCGTGGATGAGGATGCGATCATCCATATTTCTGTGACGAAGAACCAGATTCTTTTTGAAAGCGGCGATGTGCAGATGACGAGCCAGCTGATCAAGGGGGAATTCCCTCCTTATCGCGCGGCGCTGCCAAAGGCGCACACGACGCATTTTGACATTGACCGCACGGCGCTCAAGAGCTCGATCGAGCGCGCGACGCTTTTTGGCCGCGACAACAGCGGCACGACGGTGATCCGGTTGAATGTGGAAGGCGGCAAGCTGACGATCAAAACGGCGAGCGAACGCGGCCAGGTCAACGAGGCGCTGGATATTTATATGGAAGGCGACGAGGTGAACATTCTCTTCAATGCGAACTTCCTGACGGATGCGCTGTCGAAGATGCATTACGATGCGCTGGATGTGGAGATGAGCGGCGATCTTGGGCCATGTGTGTTCAAGCCAAAGAACGACGAGCGCTATCTCTATCTGCTTTTGCCGCTGAGACAGTAAGATGATCCTCAAGGAACTTACGCTCAGGGACTGGCGCAACTACGACAGCACGACGATCACGCTGCACCCGACGCTGAATGTTTTTCTGGGGCCAAATGGCCAGGGCAAGACGAATCTTTTGGAGAGCATTTTCTATCTCTGCTATGGCAAAAATTTTCGCGGCAACAAGGACCGGGAGCTGGTGCACTGGAACCGTCAGTTTTTCCGGCTGGAGGCGCTGTTTGCGCTGGATGAAACGAGCCGCACGCACCATCTGGAGATCTACTACGACGCTGTGCGCCGCAAGGCTGTGAAGCTCAACGGTGTGCGCTACGGCCGCCTGCGCGCTTTGCCGGTGCGTTTGGCGGCTGTGCTCTTCACATCGGATGATCTGGGGATCATCAAGGGTGGTCCGGCGGAGCGCCGGCGTTTTATCGACCGCGAGCTGGAGGCGCTGTTTGCGGATTATGAGCAGACGCGCCACAGCTACGAGCGGGTGCTGAGCCAGCGCGGGGAGCTGTTGCGGGATATTCGCCGGCGCCGCGCGGAACGCGAGCAGCTGGTGCCGTGGAATCTGCAGCTGGTGGAGCTGGGGGTGCGGATGATCCGCCGCCGGTTGGATCTGTTGGCGTTTCTGGTGCCGCAGGCGCGACGGGTGCACGCTTTTCTCACAGGCGAAAAGGGCAGCTTCAATGTGACGTATCAATCGAGCCTGGGCCAGGTGCTGCACGAAAACGATGCGGTGATGAAAACGCATTTTCTCGAGCGGTTGGCGGAGGTGGAAGCGGAGGAGATCGCCCGCGGGCAGAGCCTGCTGGGGCCGCATCGCGACGATCTGATCTTCTACGAAAACGGCATCGATCTGCGCACCTACGGCAGCCAGGGCCAGCAGCGCACGGCGATCCTGTCGATGAAGATGGCGGCGATCGACGCTTACGAGCAGCATCTCGGCACGAAGCCCTTGCTCCTTTTGGACGATGTGATGAGCGAGCTGGACTTTGACCGCCAGCGCGCTGTGATGGAGATCGTCATCAAAAAGCAGATCCAGACTTTTATCACAGGCACGGGATTGGATTTTACCTTCAAAAATTTCGGCTACGATCCTGTCTTCCACGTCCAGGAAGGCGCCATCGCCGAACAGAAATGACCAGTCAGCAAACGTTGGCTGGTTTTTTTGTTGCTGTTAAAGGCGCGGTGAGAAAAAATCATGCCGAATGGGTCTGGATAGGCGTTGACAGGGCGTCATCATCGTGCTACTATCATAGATAGCTAGAGATGCCCGATGTTGTCATATTTTATGTGGCGGCGAAGGTTTTTATTTTTGAAACGCTTTAGCACTCATGTTTTGAGATGGCTAGTAAAGATAGGAGTTTTGCGATATGTTTGTTTTACCTTTATACGAAGTGCTCTTGGTGCCGGGGGTAAACATGTATGTCCGCGGCGAGGAATTTGAAGAATTTGCGCTGTCAAAGGCGGTGCTGCACGAGGATGTGGTGCTGCTGACGGCGAAGGAACAGAAGCCGCGCTACGCATACACGGCGGACGATTTCTACGAGATCGGCGTTGGCGGATATGTGAGCGATGTGTCTCAGGATGGTTTTGTGACGATCCGCGCCAACGAGCGTCTGCGCATCGATGCGGTGCGTGTGAACGACGACGCGACGATCGAGGTGGAGACGACGGGGCTCATCGATGTGCGCGATGTGCCGGAGGAGGAGCGTCTGACGCGCCTGCGGGCGATCAAGGATGCGCTGAACGATTTTGCCAAGGAATACGACTGGGGCAAGCAGGCGATGCCGATGATCGAGGGCTTCCATTCGATCGAGGAAGCGGGGGTCTCGCTGTCGCCATGGCTGGCTGCGGACAATGAAACGCGCTATCAGGTGCTGACGTATCCGAGCATGCGCGGGCGCATGGAGGCGATCGAGCAGATCATCTATGCCTTCATCGAGGTGGCGCGGGCGAGCGCGGAGGCAATGGAACTGCAGCGCGAGGAATACGAAGCGAATATGAAGGAGCAGGCGCTGCGCCGTCAGATCGATGTGCTGCAGCAGAAGCTGGATGAGATGCATCCGGAGGACGCGAACGATTTCGACCGTTTTGCGCATCTGATCGACACGCTGCCGCTGAACGATCTGGCGCGCACTGAGGCGAACAAGGTGCTGAACCGTCTGGCGCGTGAAAATGGCGGCAATGAGTATGCGCTGCTCTACGATTATCTGGAATATCTGCTGTCCTTGCCATGGCAGAAGGAAGAAGCGAATGCGATTGATGTGGCGGCGGCGGAATCGATCCTTGATGAGGACCACTATGGTCTGAAAAAGGTGAAGACGCGCGTGATCGAGCAGATCGCGGTGATGGCGCTGCGCAAAAAACAGAGCGGCTCGATCCTGCTCTTTGTGGGGCCTCCTGGCACGGGCAAAACGTCTGTGGGCCAGAGCATTGCGCGGGCTTTGGGGCGCAAGTATGTGCGTGTGAGCCTGGGTGGTGTGCGCGATGAGGCGGATATCCGCGGGCATCGCCGCACCTACATTGGCGCGATGGCTGGGCGCATCATCGATGGCATCCACAAGGCTGGGGTGTCGAATCCGGTGATGGTGCTGGACGAGGTGGACAAGCTTTCTGCATCCTACAACGGCGATCCGGCGAGCGCGCTGTTGGAGGTGCTGGATCCGGAGCAGAACAGCAATTTTGTGGACCATTATCTGAATGTGCCGTATGATCTGTCGGATGTGTTCTTTGTCTGCACGGCGAATACGACGGAAACGATCCCGGCGCCGCTCTTGAACCGTATGGAGGTCATCAATTTTAATGGCTACACGGCAAACGACAAGCTGGCGATCGCCAAGGAGCATTTGCTCGCTGCCTCCTACGAACAAAACGGTGTGCCGGAGGATGCGCTGGTGATCCCGGATGAGACGCTGCGCGCATTGATCGACGATTTCACGATGGAAAGCGGCGTGCGCGGTCTGCGCAAGCGCATCGACACGCTCTGCCGTCAGGCGGCTGTGAAGCTGGCGAAGGGCGAGGAGGCGCCGTTTACGGTGCAGCCGGAGGATCTGCGCACGTGGCTGGATATGCAGCCGATCCTGCACGACCATATTCTCTCGGAAAAGAAATCGGGGGTTGTCACGGGGCTGGCCTGGACGCAGGCTGGCGGCGAGATCCTGTTCATCGAGGCGCTCTTTACCCAGGGCAGCGGCAAGCTTTTGCTCACTGGGAAGCTGGGCGATGTGATGAAGGAATCGGCGTATCTGGCGATGAGCCTGGTGAAGGCGAAATTCCCGAAGGAATGGGAAAAATACGAGAAATGCGATCTGCACATCCATGTGCCGGAAGGCGCTGTGCCGAAGGATGGCCCATCGGCGGGCATCACGCTGACGACGGCGATCGCAAGCCTGGTCACGGATCGCGCTGTGGCGCCAAGCTATGCGATGACTGGCGAGGTTTCTCTGCGCGGCGCTGTTACGGCGATCGGCGGTCTGCCGGAAAAACTGATGGCTGCGCAGCGCGCGGGCATTACGACGGTGTTTATTCCAAAAGAAAACGAGCGCGATCTTGCGGATATCGACGACGAGATCAAGCAGGGCTTGGAGATCGTGCCGGTCAGCGATGTGGACGAGGTGCTGGAAAAGGTTGGCATCCTTGTGCAAAACGAAGCATGATCATGATTGTGGCAGGAGTTCTGGAAACGGGACGCCTGCTTTTTTATTTTCCTTCTATACTATTAGAAACAAAAAGATGACAGCGAACATTGAATAGTGGAATGGGCCAATGGATAGGCGTATGATGTAGAAAATTTACAAAGCGTGCGTTCATGGGCGCGATGGAGGCGCTGTGTCGTTGAGCAGGCTCTGTTGGAGTGGTATAATAATTGGCAGATATCATTGTGTAAATGATGAGAAAAGGGGCGTGTGATCATGGAGAAAAATTATGATCCGATGAAGATCTGCGGCATTGTCATGATGGTCTATGGGGTGCTCTATGCGCTTTTGGGAATGATGGCGATCATTGGCATGGTGCAGGGATTGATGCCGGGACACGAAGCCGGCGAGATAGCGATCGTGGCACTTTCTTATGTGATCGCGATCCTGGCGATCGTCTGCGGCTATGTCTGCCTGCGTCGCTACAACGATATGGCGATGAAGCTGGGGCTGGTGTTTGCGCTGCTGGGGATCGTGTCGCTGGTCTATACGCAGGTGAGCATGGAATCGTTCAGCGTGATCGATTTTATTTCGATGGCGATCGGTGTGACGATCTTCTACTACGCGCGCAAGGACAAGCTGGCAAGCGCACCATCTGAGCCAGTCGCCGAAGCGCAACCATCTGAAGAAACTGCGGAAGCAGAACCAGACTCTGAGCTGGAACAGGAAGACGCAGAAGAAAACACGGAAAACGAAGAGAACGAGAAAACAGAATAGATCAGAGGCGCTCTGCGGAGCGTCTTTTTTTGCTGCGCGCTTTCTTTCGAACGCAAAAGTTACAACGCTGGTGGGCGTGTTATTTTTTGTTCTTTTTAGCGAGAACATTTGTTCGATTTTCGGTGGGATCTTTTTATCGGGTGACGTTCAAAACCCGCTTGAACAAGGGGGTTGAAGTTGCGTAACAAATTCTTCGTTTTTGGGTTTTAATACATAACAATAAATTGACATGTTCTTTGTAGACCTTGCCAACGGCGAAAATTCTGTGCTAGCATAGCGCCTGTCGATGAAACACAACGAAAAGGACGTGATCCCTATCATGAACAAGAAATCCATCGCAACTCTGCTTTTGCTCGCTTTTGGCGTGAGCGGTCTCGGCGCAGCGCCTGCGCTTGCTGACGATACTGCGCCTGTGGCCGATACTGCGCAGGTGACTTCCGCTGTACAGGGCGCGACGAGCAATTATCATATTGACAGCTACCAGCTCGCTACTTCTGTCATCAACGAAGAAGGCACCCTTTATCTGCCGTTGCGCTCGACGCTGGAGCAGATGGGCGCTGCTGTGACGACAAATCCTGACGAACAGGCGCGCAAGATCAAGCTTTCCATCGCCGGCGGCGATATGCAGCTCTATTACAACGACGACCAGACGGCGATCGCCACTTCTGCGAACGGCACCTACTATCCGCTCAAGGTGGAAGGCGATATCACTTATGCGCCAATGGCATTTATCCAGCAGCTGACCAACCGCGTGGTTTCTGTGCAGGGCAGCATCCTGATGCTGATCCAGACAGACGAGAGTGCATTCTGGAAGAGTCTGGAAACCTACAGCGTGGACGACGCCTATGTGACAAAATCTGTCGGCGACCAGATCGTGGCGACGGCGATGAAATATCTGGGCGTGCCATATGTCTGGGGCGGCACGACGCCATATGGCTTTGACTGCAGTGGGCTTGTGCAATATGTTTACGCGGAAAACGGCATTTCGATCTCCCGCACGACGTATACGCAGCAGGCGGAAGCGACGCCAGTCTCCTTTGACGATCTGCAGCCAGGGGATCTCGTCTTCTGGGGCTACAGCGCGTACCATGTTGGCATTTATATTGGCAACGGCCAGTACATCCACGCACCGGCGCCAGGCCAGAGCGTCTGCATCCAGAGCTACAGCGCGTATCCATTCACGAGCGCTGGCAGAATCGTTGGCTGACGCGCGCCAGGCATGCGCCATTTGTAACAAGCGACATGGAAGTTTGTAACTTTTGTTATTTTTTCTAATCGGCAGCGGGAACAAATGTTCGTGCTTTGTTCCCCATACTGAACAGTGAAAGGCGCTACGAATCCGTTCGTAGCGCCTTTTTCGCGCATTTTGCGCCGACTTTTGCGGATTGTAACAGACAGCAACAGTTTAATGACAATCCGCTGTAAAACCTGTTCAAATGCAAGGTTTTCCTGTATTATAATAAAAGTTTCACGAGCAATGACGCGTTGCGCGCTGCATCAGCGGCGCTGCATGCGAAAAAAAGGACATTGACGGGTTATTTTATTTTTACACTATTCAATCTGATCTATCGACCACGCCCCGTCAAAGGAAGGACGTGACCCCTTTGAATTTGAAAAAATGGACGACCGCATTGACGCTTTGCGCTGTCACGATGACCTGCACTGTTGCCCCTGCTTTTGCAGCGGATACGGATACGGCCATCGTTGGCGAACAGACGACGCCAAACCTGGCTGCAGCCGCTCAGGCTATGGCCGCTGCGACGCAGCAGCTGAATGGTGGCAGCACGCAGACCCCATCTGCACCTGTGACTGACAACAACGCTTCTCAGCAGCCATCTGGTGACACCACCGAATCCTACGGGATCGATTATGTGAGCCTGGCAAACCCAGCACAGAACATCGGCGATCAGACCTATCTGCCACTGCGCGCAACGCTGGAAGCGATGAAGGATCAGGCGCTTGGCGTTGACTGGAAAGCAGAAGGCCAGGAAAAGCTCAAACTTTACAACGACACTGCTGCTTACGAAGTTTATCTCGTCAATGGCGAGACTGGCCTGCAGGTTCAGCAGGGCGGCGCCACCTACAGCATCCAGAATGTGAACGGTGTGCTCTATGTGCCACAGGATTTCTTCCAGGCGATCATTCCTAACAACAACATCAGCCTCTCCGGCTCGAACATTCTCGTGCTCGCTTCTCAGACGGGCAGCGATGTCTGGGCAAACTTCTGGGGCAATATGAATGCTTACCAGGCACCGGTTGTTGAACCACCAGTTGCCGACACGCCAGTCGTTGATACGCCGGATGTGACCTATCCGGATGTCGATGATTCTACGAACGACACCACCACTCCTTCCACCCCATCTGTGGATCAAGACACTGTGGATGAGATCGTTGGCGGCATCTCCGATGCGACTGCACGCAATATCATCACTACTGCTATGCAGTACATTGGCGTGCCATATGTCTGGGGCGGCACTACACCAGCCGGCTTCGACTGCAGCGGTCTTGTGCAGTATGTTTTCGCTCAGAACGGCATCAGCCTGCCACGTACCACTTACGATCAGATCGCTGTTGTGCAGCAGGTTTCCCTGGTTGCGCTGCAGCCTGGTGACCTCGTATTCTGGGGCGGCGCAAGCCCATACCACGTTGGCATCTACATCGGCGATGGTCAGTACATCCATGCACCAGCGCCAGGCCAGAGCGTCTGTATCCAGAGCTACGACGCTTATCCGTTCGACACCGCTGGCCGTGTGCTTGCGTAACAGTTTATGAACATCTTCCCCTTCGAGTGATCGGAGGGGATTTTTTTGATGATAAAGAAGTTCTCTGCGCGCGTGTTGCTTTTTTATTGTCTGGCAATTCATAAATTTGCTATACTATTAATAGTGAATGAATCAGGAGGTTGAGAGTGATGCATCGGCGATCGGTATTATTTTTTGCGGGGTTGATCCTGCTGCAAAGTGTGCTCTATGGTTTTGGGGATCCGATCTCGAAAGCGGCCTACGAAACGATGAGCGTGTATTCGCTGATGACGGTGCGCTATGCGATCGCTGTGGCGGCGCTCCTGTTGGTCTGCGGCAGACGAATTGCGCAGGGGCTGCGCGCAGTGTCGGTGCGGCTTTGGCTGGTGCCGTCGCTGTGCATTGCGGCAGGCTATGTGCTCAATAACATCGCGCTCAATCTGACGACGGCCACCTCGGCGACGTTTCTGCGCTCGATGGCGATCATCCTGACGCCGATCCTGGCGTTTCTGATCCATCGCACGCGCTATCGCTGGGTGCACATTCCGCTGCAGCTTTTGGTGGTCGTGGGGCTGTATCTTTTCTGCGGCGGCTTTTCGGGCTTCGGCGTGGGCGAGCTGGTGGGATTTCTCTCAGCAGTGTGCATCGCAGGCTCGCTGGTCTCAAGCGGCACAGCGCTGCAGCAGATGGACGCGCTGACGCTGACAACGGTGCAGGCGGCAGCGAGCATGGTGATGGCGTTTGTCTGCGCGTTTATCTTTGAAGGCGGGCTGACCCTCCAAGGCGCCTCGCCGGTGAATTGGGCGATCATCCTCTATCTGGCGCTGGCCTGCACGCTTCTGGGCTATCTTTTGCAGAACAAGGCCCTCGAAGGCATCAGCTCGCGCACCGTCGCTCTTTTGCAATGCACCGCACCGGTATTGACAGCGTTCTTCTCCTTCTTCCTTCTTGGCGAAACCCTTTCGCTGATGGGCCTCATTGGCGCAGCGATCATCCTCGCTTGCGTTGTGGCAGAAACGCTCGTCGATACGCGAGAAGAAAAAATGTAAGAATTGGAAAGGAAGATAATAATGAATATTGCACGCATCAAATACGATCAGCAGATCTACTACGCAGCGATCGACACGAAAAAAGACTGTGCGACGCTGATCGACGGGGATATTTTCGGGCGGGAGATCGTGCTGACGAACACGAGCCTGCCGCTGGACGACTGCACGCTGCTGGCGCCGGTGAAGCCACCGCATGTGTATGCGATCGGGCTGAATTACGCGGCGCATGTTGACGAGTTCAAGCACATCGACCCAACGCGCGCCAATCCAGACGATCCGATCGCTTTTCTCTGTGCGACGACGGCGATCACCGGGCCAAATTCGCCGATCGTGATCAGCCGTCTGGATCACACGGTGGATTATGAAGGCGAGCTGGTGGCGGTGATCGGCCGCCGCTGCAGCCGTGTCAGCGAAGAGGAAGCGCTGGATTATGTGCTGGGCTACACCTGCGGCAACGATGTGTCGGACCGCACCTATCAGAATGCAGACAAGCAGTGGCTGCGCGCCAAGAGCCAGCCAACCTATAAACCACTGGGGCCATGGATCGTCACAGACATCAAGGATCCACAAAATCTGGCGGTGCGCTCTTATCTCAATGGCGAGCTGCGCCAGAATGGCAATTCCCAGCTGATGATCTTTTCGATCGCGCGCTTGATCGCGCATCTTTCGGCGTTCACCACGCTGGAGCCAGGCGATCTGATCTACAGCGGCACGCCGGCAGGCGTCGGCCATCTCGCGCCTGGCGACACGATCACTGTAGAGATCGAAGGCATCGGCACGCTGACGAACACAGCCGTCGCTGGCGAATAATGCAATCCCGGCATCTGTTATGAGCAGATGTCGGTTTTTTCGTGTGCGGGGGTGTCATTTTGCGGCGGCAGCGGGTATAATAAAAGGTGCGAAAACTGCACACTCTCATTGAGAAAGGATGGGAACGATGCTACTGAATATTGATCGTGAAGAAGATCTGCGGATGGCGGTGGATGCGCTGCGTGCAGGAAAGCTGGTGGCTTTTCCGACGGAGACGGTCTACGGCCTGGGCGCTGATGGCTTCAACGAAGAAGCGTGCCGCGCTGTGTATGCGGCGAAGGGACGCCCTTCGGACAATCCGCTGATCCTGCACATTGCTGATATGAGCGCGCTACGTGATATTGCTGAGGACATCCCGGAAGCGGCGGTGGATCTGGCAGAGGCTTTCTGGCCAGGACCGCTGACGCTGGTGCTGAAAAAACGCCGGAATGTGTCGAGCGTGGTCTCTGGCGGGCTGGATACGGTGGCTGTGCGCATGCCGGATAACGATCTGGCGCGCAGGCTGATCCGGGCGCTGGGGCATCCCTTGGCGGGACCGAGCGCGAATCTGAGCGGGCATCCGTCGCCAACGCTGGCTGCGCATGTGGAGCATGATTTTGGTGACCACATTGCCGGGGTTGTGGACGGCGGTCCATGCCGCGTGGGGGTGGAATCGACGATCGTCGATCTGACGGTGCAGCCGTATGCGATCCTGCGTCCTGGCGGGATCCCACGCGAAAAGATCGAAGCGCTGATCGGTCCGGTGACGGAAGCGGCGCCACTTGGCGACAGCGATGCGCCAAAGGCGCCGGGGATGAAATATCGCCACTATGCGCCTCAGGCGCCGGCGTATCTGCTCACTGGCGACAACCGCGCAGAAAAGATCCTGAAGCGTCTGCAAACGGCGCCACGCCCTGTGGGCATGCTGATCGCTGACGAAACGTTGGCAGGCTTGGGAACGATCCCTGAGAATGTTTTTGTCTGGAACATGGGCAGCTTTGCCCATCCGGATGAAGCGGCGCATCGGCTCTTTGACGGGCTCCGTCGCATGGATGCCTATGGCGTCAAGGAGATCTACATCGATGCCTGGCCGCTTGCGGATCTTGGCGAAGCGCTGATGAATCGCATTGGCAAAATGAGCCAGCCTTGGCCTGAGGAGGGCTGAGATGGAGCTGCTCTTTGTCTGCGAAGGGAACACCTGCCGCAGCGCGATGGCAGAAAAGATCGCGCAGGCGCTCGCTGTCGAGGCTGGGCTGGAAAATGTTCACGCGCGCTCAGCGGGCCTGGCGGCTTTTCCCGGTGACGGTGCAAAGCCGGAAGCGGTGCGCGTTTGCAGCACGTATGGGCTGGATCTGTCTGAGCATCGCTCGCAGGCGCTGACGACGGATATGGTTGAAGCAGCGGATCACATCTACACGATGACGCTCCTGCAGGCGGCACAGCTGCGCGCTATCTTGCCGCGCCAGGCAGCGAAGATCCAGCCGCTTTCGCCGGCGGGCGAGATTGCCGATCCGCGCCGACCGGAAGATTATGACAGTGTATATGAACAGCTTGAGACGGCGCTCGGTGTGCGTCTCGCTGAATGGAAATGAGAAAAGGAGAAATGAACAATGAAGATTGCATTAGGCTCTGACCACGGTGGTTTTGATCTCAAAAGCGCCATCAAGGAACATTTGCAGACCCTCGGCCACGAGGTGATCGATTTTGGCACAGACAGCCACGAATCCTGCGACTATCCGCTGATCGCTGAACCGGCAGCGCGCGCTGTTGCAAGCGGTGAATGCGACCGCGGCATCCTCGTCTGCGGCACAGGCATCGGCATCGGCATCGCTGCCAACAAGGTGCCTGGCATCCGCGCGGCGCTCTGCCACGATACCTTCTCTGCCCGCGCCAGCCGCAACCACAACAACGCCAACATCCTCACCATGGGCCAGCGCGTCATTGGCGAAGGGTTGGCGCTGGATATTGTCGATGTCTGGCTGGAAAGCGAATTTGACGGCGGCCGTCACGAACGCCGTGTGAACGAAATTAGTGACATTGAAAAGAAAGTCGGCGAATAATTCCCAGCGCCATCGGTCAATGATGACAAGCTGGTGAAGAGCTGGTGACAGAGCAATAACAATCTGGTCAGCAGCCGTGAATTTGCCGCTTTTCTGTGCTATAATCGTAATTAGTTTAGAAGAATTTGAATTAAACTAAGGAGGGATTTGTAACATGAAGAAAAAATTGGTAGCCCTCGTGGCCCTGGCCGCGATGGTGCTCAGTATGCTGCCGGTGGCAGCGTTCGGGGCGAATGAGAGTACCGATTCTGGAATTCACATCGACATCTTCAGCTATAATAATGACATTGAACAAAACGAAAATGTACTTATCACCATCAAAGGCGATAAAGTTGTAAAAGGCATGCGCGTAGTATGCTATCAAAATAACGTAGCTGATGCTGTTTACACCGACTTTATCAATGCAAATGGCGAGGATGTAATCTATCTGCCAAAGTCTAAGCTGCCAAACCTTGATGATGTATCGGCGCAAAACACGTTGACTGTCAATGTGACCAGCGCGAACGGTGATACTGTTTATGAATCAGAAACGTTCGAACAGGATTACGTGGCCTCTCTGCCAGAATCAATGAATGTGACGATTGACAACGGCAGTGGTAACGAAAATCGCACGCTGACCTTTACTTTTGATGAAGGCTATGTTCCTGGCGATAAGGATCGCATCGCATTTCAGAACATTGGCGCCAATGGGAACGCGCTGAAAACTCAGTATTCTGATTATATCACTGCCAATAATCTGAAAACGAATAGCGACGGCACGCGGACGTTCACCGTTACCAACGAAGATTTTGAAAAGAATGCAGCCAGTGTGCGCTGTACCTTTGAACGTGACGGCGAAGATGTGACGGCTCTTAGTAAAACCGTTTCTCTTGCTTCTAAATATGGCGAACTGGATTATTATGATTTTACTTTCGACACAGGCAGTCTCGTTGAGCGTGGTCAGGATGTGACAGGTAAGATCTATTATGTCAATAAAGATGGCAAACGCCACGACATTACTGACGAATGCTTCTTTGCTGTCACCCCAACTAATCTGGTAGAAACGATCACAGATAGCAGTGATTGCGGCTTTACTGTTAAAAAAGACGCTGAGCTGAACAAAGTTGTTACGATTACTGCTCTGTTCAACGGAAATAAGATTGCCAGCCAGAGCTTTACCATTGTCAGCGATGCTGATCCTGGTGATGTTAAAATGAACCGCACGAGCTACAACGCTGGCGAAGAATTGGGTCTTGAATTTACGCTGCTGGACGACAAGGGCCAGACGATGAAGCTGGATTTCTTCCCATCGAATATCGACATCCGTTGGATCGATTCTTCTGTGAGTGATCCTGGCTTCCGTGTCAACCTTACCGACCACGGCGCATCCATCACCACGAAGGGGAAGCTCTTGACGTCGATCACCTGTGACAAGCCTTGCACCGGGAAGTTTGAGATCACCTTCACCGACGACAAAGGTCATGCGTACCAGGTTGTCAGCGATACCTTTACCTTCAAAGATCCAGATGCTGAGCCGGAAGGCGCTGAAAAAGTCGTTGTAACGATCGGATCCACCACCATGCAGGTGGATGGCAAGAACAAAACCATCATCGCGCCACCGATCATCGACAATGGCCGCACCTATGTGCCACTGCGCGCGATCAGTGAGGCGTTTGGCGCCACAGTTGACTGGAAGCAGGAGAGCAACCTAATCACCATCGACCGCGGCGACACCCACATTGTCATGACGCCGTACAAGCTGGCCTACACGCTCAACGGTCAGGAAAAAATGATGGACGTTGCGCCATATATTTCCACCGCTTACGCCAGCACGATGGTGCCGGTCCGTTTCATCGCCGATGCTTTCGGCTTTGACAGCATTCCTGAGTACAATGCGGACAACACGACCCGTGCTGTCACCTTCACTGTAAAATAATCACACAGAGTTTATCCCCGAAAGCACTGGCGCTTTCGGGGATTGTTTGTTATGCTGAGTTTATGAGCGAAAGGAGGTGCGGCGATGCATGATATCTGGAATCCCTGGCACGGCTGTGTGAAGGTGAGCGAAGGCTGCGCCCATTGTTACATGTATTATCTGGACAAGGTACGCGGCCAGGCGGATGGCTCGGAGATCTATCGCACGGCGAACATGCGCTACCCGCTGGCGAAGGATCGGAACGGCAATTACAAGATCCGTCCGGGCGAGATGCTGCGTGTCTGCATGACGAGCGATTTCTTTCTCGCAGAAGCGGACGTCTGGCGCGACGAAGCCTGGGCGGTGATGCGGGCGCGGCCGGATGTGGTCTTTTTTCTGCTGACGAAGCGGCCGGAGCGCGTGCGTGACCATCTGCCGGCGGATTGGGGCGATGGCTGGGAGAATATCTTCTTCAATGTCACTTGCGAAAATCAGCGCCGCGCCGACGAGCGTCTGCCTTACCTGCTCGAGCTGCCGTTCAAGCACAAGGGCGTGATGTGTGCGCCGTTCATTGGTCCGGTTTCGCTGGCAAAAGCGCTCGCATCCGGCCAGATCGAGCAGGTGATCTGCGGCGGCGAAAACTATGACGGCGCCCGGCCTTGCCATTTTGAATGGGTACAGGCATTGCGCGCAGAATGCGTGGCGGCAGATGTGACGTTTAATTTTATCGAGACTGGCACGGTCTTTGTCAAGGACGGGCGCACTTACCGCATGCCATCGAAAAGGTTGCAGAGCCGCATGGCGTATAAGAGCGGTATGAATTATCAGGGCGGCCCCCTCCATTTTGATCTGCGCGATCCTCTTGGCTGGCCGATTCCTGAGGAGGACCGCTACCACCCTGGCTATGGTCCGCACTGCGAGGAATGCGCGACGCGGCTCACCTGCAACGGCTGTGCAGATTGTGGCGCGTGTGAACGCAGATCTGTTTGACTGGGAGAGAAATTTCCCAGTTTTTTTATTGGTGGAGCGTCGGCTATTCTCAAGGCTGGAAAAACGTGATAAACTAGGGAGAGATTATTGAGAAACGAGGGATGAACATGAGTGTGAGCGATACGATCGCAGCAGTGATCACAGCGCCTGGGCGTGCAGCGGTGGGCATTATCCGTGTCAGTGGACTGGAGGCTGTGGAAATGGCTGCGGAGGTTTACGAAGGGCGCGCAGATCTGTGCACGGCGCAGACGCACACGATCCATTACGGCTGGGTGGTCGACGCAGGGCGGCGCATCGATGAAGCGCTGTTTCTCTTGATGCGATCGCCGGCGAGCTACACTGGCGAGGATGTGGTGGAGATCCAATGCCACGGCGGCACGGTCTCCACGCAGGAGATCCTGCGTCTGTTGCTGCGCAAGGGCGCGCGATTGGCGGATGCCGGCGAGTTCACAAAGCGGGCGTTCATCAATGGCAAGCTCGATCTGACGCGTGCCGAGGCGGTGATGGATATCGTTGACGCAGAAAGCGACGCAGCGCTGGCGCAGGCAGTCGCGCAAAAGAGCGGGCTTCTGGAAACGCGCATTCGCGACGCGCGCGAGCGTGTGCTGGAGCTTGTGGCGTTCATCCAGGCGGATCTCGACTACCCGGAGGACGATATCGAGCGTCTTACAGACGACGAGCTGGCGGTGCGCGTTGGCGATGTGCGCGCAGATCTGGCGATTTTGATCGCCACGGCGCAGCGCGGGCGCATCTATCGCGAGGGCATCAAGATGGTGATCATGGGCGCGCCTAATGTGGGCAAGTCGAGTCTGCTGAACGCGCTGCTCGGCCGTGACCGCGCGATCGTTACGGATATTGCGGGAACGACGCGCGATGTTGTCACAGAGCATTTGACGATCCACGGTGTGCCGGTGGAGATCCTCGACACGGCCGGCATTCGCGCGACCGATGACGCGATCGAAGCGATCGGCGTGGAGCGTGCGCAGGCAGCGAGCCAGGAAGCGGATCTGGTGCTCTATGTGATCGATGCGAGCAAAGGCGTCGCAGAAGCGGATCTCGAAAATTTAAGAGCACTTTCTGACAAAGCAGTGCTCTTATTAGCGAATAAGAGCGATCTGGCGCCGCAGGCTGTGCTGCCGGAGGAATGGCAGGTGGTGCGCACCTGCGCCAAGCATGGCGACGGTATCGCAGAACTGGAGGATGCGATCGCGGGGCGCATTCTTTCGGACGCACGCGTGGGCACGGGAGATGCGGCTGTTGTTTCGAACGCGCGGCATCTGGCGCTGCTCGAGCGCTGCAAGGGCGATCTCGAGAGCTTCCTCGACGGGCTGGAGATGGGAATGAGCAAGGATATCCTGGTCATCGATCTGCAGAACGCCTGGGAAAATCTTGGGCTGATCACCGGCGATACGGCGTCGGAAGATCTCATCGATACGATCTTTTCAAAATTCTGTTTAGGAAAATAGGAGCACTTTTATTATGGAACGAATATATGATTATCCGAAGAGCTACGATGTCATCGTCGTCGGTGGCGGGCATGCTGGCTGTGAGGCTGCGCTGGCCTGTGCGACGATGGGCCATGAAACGCTGCTCTGCACGATCAGCCTCGACCACATCGCGCTCCTGCCCTGCAATCCATCGATCGGCGGGCCGGCAAAGGCGCATCTTGTGCGCGAGCTGGACGCGCTTGGCGGCGCCATGGGCGAGGTGGCGGATGAATGTCTGATCCAGATGCGTGTGCTCAATACGTCCAAGGGACCGGCGGTCCATTCGCTGCGCGCGCAAATGGACAAGGAGCTTTATCGCCGCACGATGACGGAGCGACTGGAGCGCACTGAGCATCTCACGATCAAGCAGTTTATCGCCGAAGAGCTGCTGCTCGAAAATGGCGAGGTCCGCGGTGTCATCGATCATACCGGCGTGGCCTATTATGCCAAGCGTGTGATTCTCTGCACAGGAACCTATCTCAAGAGCCGCGTCATCATCGGCGAATACAGCGAGAACGCCGGCCCACAGGGGCAGCTGCCGGCGAACAAGCTCTCAGAAAGTCTGCGCGCGGCAGGCTTTGACGTGGTGCGTTTCAAAACTGGCACACCGGCGCGCGTGGACGTGCGTAGCGTCGATTTTTCCAAGATGGAGGTGCAGCCATCCGACGCCAACGAGCAGCATTTCTCCTTCTGGCACGACCACGATTACGACAACGGCCTGGAAAAGGTGAGTTGCCATCTCACCTACACCAACGCAGAGACCCACGCCATCATCCGTGCCAATCTCGACCGCTCTCCCCTCTACTCTGGCTTCATCGAAGGTACAGGTCCGCGCTATTGCCCGTCGATCGAAGATAAGGTGGTGCGCTTTTCCGACAAGAGCCGCCATCAGCTGTTCATTGAGCCGGAAGGATTGGGCACGACGGAGCTTTATGTGCAGGGATTTTCTTCCAGCCTGCCGATGGATGTGCAGCTGAAGATGATCCACACGCTGCCTGGGCTGGAAACGTGCGAGGTCATGCGTCCGGCGTACGCCATTGAGTACGATCTGGTCGATCCCCAGGAGCTGCGTCCAAGCTTGGAGACGAAGCGCGTGCGCGGACTTTATTGCGCGGGACAGATCAACGGCACCTCGGGCTATGAAGAAGCGGCGGCGCAGGGGCTCATCGCTGGCATCAACGCGAGCCTGTCGCTGCGCGGGCGCGAGCCGCTGGTGCTGGGGCGCCACGAAGCGTACATCGGTGTGCTCATTGACGATCTCGTGATCAAGGGCACGAACGAGCCTTATCGCATGCTGACGAGCCGTTGTGAGTATCGCCTGCTTCTGCGCGAGGACAATGCCGATCGTCGTCTCTGCGAATATGGCCACGATGTTGGCCTGCTTTCCGATAAAAAATATGCGCGCTACAAGGCGCGCTGGGCAGCGATCGAAACGGAGATCAAGCGCCTGAACGAAACGACCGTGCATCCTGATGCCGTTGCGGCGATGCTCCAGGCCTGTGGCAGCGAGCCACTGCGCCAAGCGACAACCCTCGCGCATCTTCTGAAACGGCCGATGCTCCATTATGCCGATCTGCTGCAGTATGGCTTTGGCGACGACGCGCTGGCGCCGGAAGTGACCAGCGAGGTGGAGATCATCATCAAATACGAAGGCTATATCGTCAAGCAGCGCGAACAGGTGGCGCGTTCCGCCAAGCTTGAAAGCCGCCGCCTGCCAGAGGATATTGACTACAGCGAGGTGTCAAATCTGCGCCTGGAAGCGCGTCAGAAGCTTGAAGCGGTGCGTCCGGAGACAGTCGGCCAGGCGAGCCGCATTTCCGGCGTTAATCCGGCGGATATCACCGCGCTCTTGGTTTGGTTGGAGCACACACGGAGGGCTGCGCAATGAGCGAGATCCGTGTTTTGATCGACGAGCTGCTGGCGCCGCGTTTCTCTCTTGACGAAGCGCAGTGCGCACAGTTTGCCCGTTATTATGAGATGCTCGTGGACTGGAACACGCGCATGAACCTGACAGCGATCACTGCGCCGCAGGAGGCCTGCGAAAAGCATTTTCTCGACAGTCTGCTGCTGCTTGAGGATGTCAGCTTTGCCGACGGCGCGCGCTTGATCGATGTCGGCACCGGCGCTGGATTTCCGGGAATTCCGCTGGCGATCGCCTGCCCGAAGCTGGAAGTGACGCTTCTCGACAGCCTGCGCAAGCGCGTCGGTTTTCTGGAGGCGGTGATCGCTGAGCTTGGGCTAGCAAATGCGCGCGCCTTTCATGATCGCGCCGAGCTTTTCGCCAAGCGCAGTGAGAATCGCGATGCTTTTGACTGGGCGACGGCGCGCGCAGTGGCGCGGCTGCCGCTCTTGCTGGAGTACTGTCTGCCTTTCGTGCGTGTGGGTGGTGGATTTATCGCCTGCAAGGGCCCGGACGGCGCTGCCGAGCTTGCTGAAGCGGCAAAAGCGCTGCAGACGCTCCAGGGCGTTCACGAGCAAACCTTTGTGCACAGTCTGCCTGGAGGGGACACGCGGGATATTTTGCTGATCCGTAAGACGGGTCCTACGCCGAAACGTTTTCCACGCAACCCTGGTGCGGCGGCAAAATCCCCACTGCTTTGATGATGTTATCCAATTATGGGGCGACACTTTTCAAAATCTGTGGATAACTTTTCTAGAACTGGGGATTTCTAGGTGTGAAGTGACGTCGTAATAATACAAATGGATAAAAATTACACTTTGGTAACACTTTTCTACGGCAGTTTCGCCGAAAAACTGTGGATTTTTCCATCATTTTGAAAAAGTTTTCCACAGATGCGGATTCTCTTTTGAGGAACCATTTTGTAGAAACAAAAAACGCCTTGCGTGTTGACCACGCAGGGCGTTTTCAATTTTAAGGGATTATAATAAATCACACCAATGGCATTCTGTTGATGGCGCTCACAAGGGCGTCGACTTCGCTTTGCGTTGTCGCCCAGCTGGTGCAGAATCGAATGATGTCGCGGCCGTCTTCTGTCTTGGCGTAGTGTTCGAAGATGAACGTTTCACTGAGGTTGGCCTGCTGCACTGGCGTCAGGATGACAAATTGCTGGTTGGTGGTGCTGCTGTTGTACATAGATAGGCCGCGCGCCTCGAGAGCGCTGCGGATCTGCAGGGCGAGGGCGTCGGCGTGCTGACCGAGACGGTAGTATTCGCCGTTGCCGAAGAGGGTGACGAACTGCAGCCCGAGAAGCCAGCCCTTTGCGAGGATCGCGCCGTTTTGCTTCATATAAGTACGGAAGCGACGCTTGAGGCTGTCGTTGGTGAGCACGAGGGCTTCGCCGAAGAGCGCGCCGCATTTTGTGCCGCCGATGGTGAAGGCATCGCAGAGCGCTGCGAGATCCCAGAGCGTGACGTCGTTGTTTTCTGCGCCGAGGGCGTAAGCCATGCGTGCTCCGTCGACAAATAACAGGAGCTCGTGGTCTTCGCAGACGTCCTTGATGGCCTGCAATTCTTCCAGGCTGTAAAGCGCGCCGTATTCAGTTGGCTGTGAGATATAGACGAGGCGTGGTTCCGTGAGATGCTCCGGTTCGCCGGCGTCGCTGTATGCTCCGGCGACGCGCGCGATCTGCTCGGCTGTGAGCTTGCCGTCAGGCCCGCATGGCACGCTGAGGATCTGATGGCCGGTGTTTTCGACAGAGCCTGCTTCGTGGCCGACGATGTGCCCAGTCTGCGCAGCGATGACGCTTTCGATCGGGCGCAGCGCAGCGGCGTGGAGAATGAAATTTGCCTGGGTGGCGCCTGGCAGAAAATGGATGTCGGCGTCCGGCCAGCCAATCTCGTTGCGCAGAAGTTTCACAGCTCCATCACAAAGGCTGTCGGTGCCGTAGCCTGGAAATGTTTCGTCATTTGTCGCTTCGAGGGCCGCGAGAATGGCTGGGATGCAGCCGCGATTGTAGTCGTTGTTGAATCTGATCATGGTGGACTCCTTCTTTTCGATGTCGTTGCATTAAGTATAGTCCCTGGCGCGGGTATTTTCAATTCTCCCAGCGATGTTTCACGTGAAACATTTGCTGGGGATTTTTGATACGAGGATCCATCTTGCGACGAAAATTCATGGTAATCGGCCAGTGTTTCACGTGAAACATGTCGGGAACCGATGAAAATGTGGTGAAATTTCACAGAAACCGGAGGATTGCGCTACCATCGACGGGGAAAAACCGTTATAATAAAACCAACCGTTGTTTCACGTGAAACATTTTGCTGAAAACAAGGAGGGAACCCTATGGGACTGATCATTGCCCTCGCCAACCAGAAAGGTGGCGTCGCAAAAACGACGACGGCCATCAATCTGGCGGCTTCATTAAATAAAAAGAAGAAAAAAGTGCTGCTTGTGGATATTGACCCACAGGGAAATTCAACAAGCGGTCTCGGAATAGATAAAACTGAGCTGGAGAGATCGGTGTATGACTGTCTGATCAACGACGTGCCAGCGCAGGATGCGATCGTCACTACCTATCGCCATGGCCTTGATCTGCTGCCATCGTCCATGGATCTTGCCGGCGCGGAGCATGAGCTGGATGCGTTCGAAGATCGCGGCACGCGTTTGCGTCGTGTGCTTGAGCCTGTGAAAGATAAGTACGATTACATTCTCATCGACTGTCCACCATCCCTGGGGATGATCACGATCAATGCGCTCAGTGCTGCCGACCAGCTTTACGTGCCGATCCAGAGCGAATACTATGCGCTGGAAGGCGTGGAGCAGTTGATGCAGACGGTGACGCTCGTCAAACAGAACTTCAACCCAACGCTTTTCGTCGGTGGCATCATCATCACAATGTATGACGGCCGCATGCGCTTATCGCGCGATGTGGTTGATACGGTGAAAGACGCCTTTGGAGATGTGGTGTTTAAGACGATGATCCCACGCAATGTGCGCCTTGCCGAAGCGCCAAGCTACGGTCGAGCGATCATCGATTACGAAGCGATCTCCAAGGGCGCAAAAGCCTACAACGATCTTGCAAAGGAAGTGATCAAACGTGGCTAAGGAAAAAAGCAAAGGCTTGGGAAAGGGGCTGGGCGCGCTGTTTGGCGGCGATGTGTCCCTTGATGCGCTGACGCATCCCCCTGTGAGCACCGCTGTCGAAGAGCAGGAACCGCCCGTGCAGGAAGAAAAGCAAACCAGCGAAGAAAACACCTTGCAGATGCTCCCAATCGACAGCATTCACGAAAATCCATGGCAGCCGCGCCGCGATTTTGATGCAGACGCGCTGCTCGATCTCACAGAATCAATCCGCGAAAAAGGGGTGCTTTCTCCTCTTATCGTCGCACAAAAAGACGGCGACTATCTGCTCGTTGCTGGTGAACGCCGTCTGCGTGCAGCAAAGCAGGCTGGTCTCACAGAAGTGCCGGTGATCCTGCGCACCCTCAGCGACGAAGAGATCGCTCAGATCGCACTGATCGAAAACATCCAGCGCGCCGATCTCAACGTTGTAGAAGAAGCCAACGGCTACGCGGCGCTGATCAAAACCTATCATTATACACAGCAGCAGCTCGCCGATCTCATGGGCAAATCCCGCCCATACATCGCCAACTTGCTGCGTTTGCTCGATCTGCCGGAGCCAGTGATGAAGGCATTGCAGGAGGGCAAGATCAGCGCTGGTCACGCACGCGCGCTGCTCGCGATCAAGGATCCAGAGCTTGCCGCAGGACTCTGCAGCGATGTCATCGCGCAGGATCTCTCGGTGCGCGCGTTGGAGCGCATGATCCAGGATATCCAAAACTACAGCACCAGCCTCGACAAGACAACCAGACGCAAAACGCAAAAAACAGACGCGCGCTACCGCGCTCTCTGCGATCAGCTCACCGATCGTCTGCAAACAAAGGTGCAGGTTAATGCCAGCGGCAAATGCAGCCATCTCGTCATCGATTTCTACAGCGACGAGGACCTTACGCGCATTCTCGATGCCCTCGGCGTCGAGCTGTACTAGGAGCCGCCTATGAGTCAGAAAAAAACACTGGCCATTATCGGCGGCGGCGCGGCTGGAATGGCGGCAGCGATCGAAGCCAGCAGCCAAGGCGTGCATGTTGTGCTCTACGAAAGCCAGAGCCGGCTTGGGCGCAAGCTGCTTGCCACTGGCAATGGCCGCTGCAATTTTTCGCACTGCGGTTTTCGCGACAGCAATTATCACGGATGCCACCCGCATTTTGTGCATGACGCATTGGCGCGTTTTGACGAGGCAGATACGCTGGCATTTTTCGGGGCGCTTGGTCTCGCCTGGACCGTGGACGCACGCGCGCGTTATTATCCTGAAAGCCTGCAGGCATCGGCGGTGCTCGATGTTCTGCGGCTGGTGATCGAGGAGCGCGGTGTCGAGCTGCATACCGACACACGCATCACAAGCGTTCGGCCACGCAGCAAGGGCGGATTCGATCTGCGCTGGAAAGGCGGTCAGGCCGTTGCCGATGCGGTCATCGTCGCCACGGGCGGCGAAGCTGCGCCAAAGCTTGGCGGCACGCGCGACGGCTATAAGCTGCTCAGCGCGCTGGGGCATACTATGATAGAAACTGCGCCAGGCATCGTCCAGCTTGTTTGCGATGTCTCCAGCCTCAAGGCAGCGAATGGTCTCAAGCGCGATGTGCGCCTGACGCTGCGCGCTGACGGAAAATCCATCGCCAGCGATGATGGCGAATTGCTCGTCACAAATTATGGCCTTTCCGGTCCGCCGGTGCTGCAATGCGCCGGTCATGCTGTGCGCGCACTTTCTGAAGGAAAACGTGTGCAGGCGGAGATCGATTTTTTTCCGGAGCTTTCGGAGAAAGCCCTTCGCGAGCGCCTGCAGGCACGACATTCGGCGCATCCGCAGCGTCGGGCTGCCGCATTTTTCGTCGGGCTGCTGCCGCGGCTGCTGGCGCAGTGCGCCCTCAAAGCCTGCGGCATTCGTCAGGACGATGCGCTGGATCCGCGCCGCATCGACGCGCTTGCGCGACAGCTTCATGCGTGGAAGCTGCCGGTGCAGGGGTCGCGTGGCTTTGCCGAAGCGCAGGTCACCATCGGCGGCATTGATACGGCGGACTTTGACAGCGCAAGCATGCAGTCGTGGATGGTGCCTGGTCTGTATGCATGCGGCGAGGTGCTGGATATCGACGGAGACTGCGGCGGCTACAATCTGCAATGGGCCTGGTCGTCGGGTCGTCTCGCTGCTGTCAGTGCTGTCAGCGAATTATTAAATGTATAAATAATAAGAAGGAGATAAAAATATGTCAATGTGGGATGTAATCATCATCGCGGTGGTTTGCCTGGCCATTTTCCGTGGCTATTTCAAAGGCCTGTGTCGCCGTCTCAGCGATTGGGTTGGGCTGGTCATCGCGTTTGTGGCGTCGACGCTCAGCGTCAGCCACATCGATGGGTTTGTCAGCGGTACGCTAGGCGTCGACGGACGCAGCAAGATCGGTGAATGGCTCGAAAGCTATTTCGCTTCGCGCGTTTCTGCCAATCCTGACAACCAGCTTGAAAGTCTGAAACAATGGGTCGGCAATCTCTTTTTGCCGGATACCCTCAAGGAAAATCTTTATGGCGCCATCGATGATTCGGCCAGCGAGATCTACGTCAGCATCTATAATCAGGTGGCGCGGGTGCTCGCTGATCCGATCTGGCACGTTGTGCTGCTGATCCTCGGCACCATTGTGTTCTTTGCGCTCTGCATCCTCATCGGAGAGATCTGTGGCGGACTTGTGCGCCGTTTTACGGTAACGCAGGTCATTGACCGTTTTCTCGGCGCGATCGCCAGTGGTTTTCTGGTGATGGTCGTGATCGGCCTCTTTACATCGATCGCCGTATTCATTGTACCGGAATCCGCCGGATGGTTTGGGCGCGCGCTGCATCAGAGCTTCATGGGACCGGTGCTTGGTCAGGCCATGGACGCCCTGCTTAAGGGAGGCATCTTCTTTTAATGGAGCTTTACTACAATGACTATGCAACCTTCCTCAAGCATTATTACGAGGAGCCAGTCTACAAGATCCCGGTGAATCTTGCCGGCGGCACCTGCCCAAACCGCGATGGGCGCATCTCAACAGGCGGCTGCAGCTTTTGCGACGACAGCGGCGCCGGATTTCAGGCGCTGCCGGACGATCTCTCCATCCCGGAGCAGATCGCCGAGAACAAAGCTTTTTACCATCGCCGCTTCAAATGTGAGCAATTTATTGTCTATCTCCAGACATTTTCCAACACCTACATGCCGCTTTCGCGCTTCAAGCGCGTCATCGATGCTGCAACTGCAGATCCCGCAGTCGTCGGACTTTCTGTGTCGACGCGTCCGGATCTTGTGCATCCGGCCTATCTTGAAGCGCTGGCGGAATTGCGGGAACGCCGTGGTGGGCTCGATATCGACATCGAGCTGGGCCTGCAGACAGTGAACTATCACACGCTGGAGGCTGTCAATCGCGGTCATACCCTGGCGCAGTTTATCGATGCCGTGCCGCGCATCCGCGCCTACGACTTTGCCACCTGTGCGCACGTCATCCTGAATCTGCCTGGCGACGACCGGCTGGATGCCATTGAAACAGCTCGCATTCTCTCAGCGCTGCACATCGACATGGTCAAGCTGCACAGTCTGTACATTGTAGGCGGCACTCGACTTGCGCGGCAGTATGTTCTTGGCGAATTTGATATGATCAGCCTCGAGGACTATGTTGCTCGCGTGGTTGATTTTCTCGAATACCTTGATCCAAACATCATCATCCAGCGGCTCGTCGGCAAAGGGCCACAGGAAAATCTCATCTTCTGCAACTGGGAAACAAGCTGGTGGAAGATCAAGGACGCGATCAATGCTGAGTTTGAGCGCCGCTGCTCGTATCAGGGATCGCGCTTCAATTATCTTGCCGGCGCATTGATCGACGATCTTGCTGCGCGATGATCGCAGATTTTCTCACAACAACGAAAGGTGGTGACCAGCATGCTCATGACAATGCTCGCTTCGAGCGACCCTTCCCTTGTGGATGATGTCGCCGACTCCGCAAGCGAGACGGCAGAATCCGTCGCTGATTCTGCTGTGGACCAGCTGCAATCCTTCGGAGACCTGTTCTCATTTTTGAATATCAACAATCTGCTCTCGATCGGTGTGCGGGTGTTGGTGATCGTGCTGGTTCTGGGCATCGCCTATCGTGTGGTGCGCACGCTGATCAACCGTGCGTTTAAGGCGCGCATGATGGTCGGGCGTCTCAGCGACGACAGCATGCGCCAGCTGGAGACAACGCGGCGCATGGTGCTGAGCGTGATCTTTTACGCGACGATCCTGCTCGGCGCGATGGCCATTCTCTCTATATTCGGTTTTGATATGCGCGCGCTGGCTGCCTCCGCCGGGATCGCCGGTGCGGCGCTGGTCTTTATCAGCCAGAATGTCATTCTCGATTGGATCAATGGTGTGTTCATCCTTGTGGAGCGACAGTTCAGCGTCGGCGATTATGTGCGGATCGGCGAATATTCCGGCGAAGTCCAGAGCATCACCATCCGTCACACCGTGATCAAGACAGATTTCAATGAAACCGTCAGCATTCCTAATGGCGACATCAACATCGTTGTGAACTACAGCCAGGACCCTGTGACAGAGTTTTTCGATGTGCGCATTCATGACGCCACTCGTCTTGATGAGGGCAAGGAATTATTGAACCGCGTTTGTGCCGTCGTCAACAGCCGCCACGAGGAGCAGCTGGTGGAACCGGTACATGTGCTCGGTGTGCAGGAGATTGTCGGCACTGGCGCCGTTCTGCGGCTGGCGTTCAAAAGCAGCAAATCAGCCACCTATCCCATCCTGCGCAGTCTGCGTGAGGAAAGCATCCATATCCTGAGCGCCGCCGGGCTGCAGCAGCAGCTCCACTGAGCGCCACCGAAAGGAGCGAGCATTATGCCAATGAAGCTTGGTGTCGGCGATGTCGTCGAATTAAAAAAACCGCATCCCTGTGGCAGCAAAGCCTTCACGATCACCCGCGTCGGCATGGATTTCCGCATCCGCTGCAATGGCTGCGGCCACGAGGCTTGGATCCCGCGCGTCAAGCTGGAAAAATCCATTCGCCGCGTCGTCGAATCGGCGGAAAACGACGATGACAATAAAATGCCATAAAATAATAAAAGTGCTCTTATTTTTAAGAGCACTTTTTGAAAAGGGACAGCGATCCTCTTAGATCCTGCTGTCCTTTTTGTATCTGTGATCAATACGGATCCCGCGGAAAACTGTCGTCGATGATCTGATGCTGCTTGAGATGCGTCGCCTGCAAGTAGCTGTCGAGCAGCTCCTGCCCCACGTAGGTCTGCGGAATGTATTCAACGCGAATGCCGCAGGCGCCGATGTCGGTGGCGAGGGTGCAGAAAGCGTTGACATTTTGAATGAGCAGCTCCTGCGGACGCGCGCCCTGATCCAGGAAATAATTCCAGAGCTGGCGCAAAAGCTTTTCCTGCCAGTCGTTGCTCTCCATGATGACATCGCTCCATTCGAGGAAGCCGCTTTCCAGATCAACGAGGAAAAAAGCGCGCGGCAGCTCTCCCTTGCCGGCGACCATCATCGGCAGATAGAAAAAATAAAGCTCGTAAAGATGGCCATCGCATGGCAGATGCTTGACGCGGGCGTTGGTGAATTCGTCGATGTGGCCCCCCTGCTTCGCCAGCCAGTCGTCGCGCGTGAGCACAAAAGACTCTGTTGGCTGTGGCCCGTCTTCCTCAAGGCTGAACGCAGCCGTGCGCAGCATTTCTCTGGCGCCGTGCATCTGCAGGCGATAGACGCCGTTTGTGAGATCGCCGAGCATTTGCCGCGTCAAAAGCTTGAGAATGGCGCGCAGATAGCGCTCGAGATGGGCGTAGTCGCGGTTGTCGACGATCGTCGCCATGCCGTATCCCGGGCGCTGACGACGGAAGGTGATGCGCTGATCGCGGCCTTCGAGCTGGCGCTTTTCGTAGCTGTTGAGGTTTGGCATATTGTAGCCAACCTCCAAATAATAACCGTCGTAATGACCGACGAAGCGTTCCACGGAAAATTCGTCGGCGTTGTCCTCGTCTGCTTCTTCGGAAGCGCTCTGCTCCACCATCCAGCTGCGGATACCGGAAAGCCCGAGCATCAGCCTGATGTCGCTCGTTCCTTCGCCGTCGTCCTCGATGGCGACGAGCACATAAGCCTCTGGATGCTCCGGATCGGTGAGCACAAATGGGGCGATGCCGCTTTCCCATGGGGCGAAGCGGGTGATGTCCTCTGCTACGGTGTAGAGAGAATCAAAATGTCGAAGTTCTGTCGTTTCATTAGCCATGATGATCTCCTGTCGGCGCGGCCGACGCGATGCGTTCGTGATATTGTCTTATCCTATATTATAAATCGTTCGCATAATCATCTCAAGAGTTCACCACACGTTTTTTGTGAGAAAGGAGCCAAATATGAACACCCCTCTTTGGCAGGCGCTACAAGCTGCCGTCGGTCGCCGCGCAGCAAGCTTTCACACACCTGGTCATAAAAACGGGCGGATCGTGCCGCAGGCGCTCGCCGCAGCCTGGGGCAGCGATGTTTTCCACTACGATCTCACAGAGATCCCCGGCCTTGACAACCTCGCCCATCCTGAGGGCGTGCTGGCAGAATCGATGGCCGCCTGGGCGGCTGCGCGCGGCTGTGCCCATGTTCAATATCTTCTCAGCGGCACCTCGCTGGGGCTCAAGGCGGCGTTGCTCGCGCTTTGCCGCGGGCGCAAGGTTTTTGTGCCGCGACACGCGCACCACAGCATTTACGAAGGATTGGTGCTCGCTGGCGCGACGCCGCTGACGCTGCCGGTGCGTTTTGACGACAGGCTGGGGATCCCCCTCGGCGTTGCGCCGGAGGATCTGGAGGCTGCGTGCGCTGCCCATCCCGATTGCCGCCATCTTGTGCTGGTGCATCCCAGCTATCACGGCATCACCTGGCAGGGCGCAGAAGTGCTCGCATTGGCCAAAGCCCATGGTCTGACGACGATCGTCGACGCTGCCCACGGCGCACATTTTACGAGCACTGTCACGCCGGATTCAGCGCTCGCATTGGGCGCAGATGTGGTCATCGAAAGTGCTCATAAAACGCTGCCCTGTCTGACGCAGGCGAGCGTCATGCTCGTGCGCGACGAAAAGCTCGTCCCGCCGTTGACGAGCGCTGTCGCCCTGCTCCACACGACTTCGCCGAGCTATCTGTTGATGGCCAGTCTTGAGCAGGCCGGCGCCTGGCTGGCGAATGAGGGCGAAGCGGTGATGCAGCAGGGCGCGCGTCGCATCGCTGCGCTCGAAGCGGCAGCCGCCAGCTGGCAAAATCTTGCGATCGAACGCGACAGCGATTGGCGGCAGGATCCTTTCAAGCTCTATCTCACCAGTGCCTACGCCAGCGGCGAAACGATCGCGCGACTGCTTGATGCGCGCGGCTGCGTTGCAGAAATGAGCGACGGCCGCGGCTGTCTGCTGATGTTGCCGCTCGACGGCGGCGATCCGGCGCTGGCAGAGATCCTCGCGGATGTGGACCAGGCGCTGGCAGAGGTCGACGAAGCGATCCCGGCGCCCTGCTATTTGCGCGAGACGCCGCGCGTCGATGTTCCTCTCGCGGAAGCCTGGCTCGCGCCGCGGCGTGCGCTGCCGTTGGAAAAAGCAGTTGGGCAGACAGCGGCTGCGCTGCTCGAAGCCTATCCGCCAGGGATTCCGCTGCTGCTTCCTGGTGAGCGCATCACGCAGGGGATCGTCGATGCCTGGACAGCGAGTGGACGGGACGCAGCGACGCGCGTTGAGGTGCTCGACAACGCGTGAAAAAGCCTATATAATAGGAAGTAGCCATTCTGCGCCTCGCGTGGAAATGCAAGGAGGATTGTGAGACAGATGAGATTCAGCGACATCATCGGCCAAAACAGCGCCACTGTTCAGCTGCAGCGCGCCTACACCAACGGTCGGCTCAGTCATGCGTATATCTTTGACGGACCGGATGGCGTCGGCAAGCGGGCGACGGCCCAGGCGCTGGCGGCGCTGCTCTTGTGCGAAGCGCCGGCAAACGCCGACAGCTGTGGACGCTGTCTCTCCTGCCGCCAGATCGCTGCAGGCACCCATCCCGATCTGCACCAGATCGCGCCGGATGGCCGCGGCATCAAGATCAAACAGATCCGCGATCTGCGCAGCCGTCTCGCCGGCACGGCGAGCTACGGTGGCTACAGCGTCGTGATCATCGATCAGGCCGACAGCATGAGCCTGGAAGCGGCCAATGCGTTTCTGAAAACCGTCGAAGAACCGCAGGGACCCGTCTGTTTCATCCTCATCACCACCCAGGCGGAGCGTCTGCCGGATACGATCCGTTCGCGCGCCCAGCTTGTGCGCTTCCATCTGCTCAGCCAGGCGAGCCTGCGGCGATTGCTCGTTGCAGATGCCGACACGCCAGCCGGCGCCCTCGCCATCGATCTTGCTGGCGGCAGCATCAGCCGCGCCCAGCGCATGCTCGCAGATGAAGCCCTGCGCCAGCAGAGCCTGGAGCGCCGCGAACAGCTCGAAACGCTCCTGAACAATCTCGCCACCAAACACGACGGCGATCTGTTGCGTTTCGCCGATGCTTTTATGGGTGACCGAGACAGCGTCCGCGATGAGATCCTGCTGATCCGCCGCTACTACGACAGCCGTCTGCGTCAGGCGCTTGCCGACGGTACCGACCTTGCGCCAGCGCTTGCTGCGCTGCACGACACCACCACCGCCCTGGAGCGGCTCGAAGCCAACACCGAGCCAGCTTTCATCCTGGGCGCTTTACTCATAGAAATGGCGCGCCACAGCCGCCGATAGAGAGGAGAACCACCATGCCAGAGATCATAGGCGTGCAATTTCAAAACGCCGGAAAAATATATTATTTTGACAGCTGCGGTCAGCAGATCGATACCAACGACCACGTCATCGTCGAAACTGCGCGCGGCATCGAATACGCCCGCGTCAGCCTGGCCACCCATTGGCTGCCGGACAGCGACATTCCTGAACCATTGAAGCCGATCCTTCGCGTCGCCGACGAAGAGGATGCGGCCATCTACGAAGAAAATCTTGAGGCCGCGCGCGATGCCTACGCCATCTGCCAGGAAAAGATCGCCTACTGCGGGCTGGATATGAAGCTTGTCAATGTGGAATACACCTTCGACCGCGCCAAGGTCATCTTCAATTTCACCGCCGATGAGCGCGTCGACTTCCGTGAGCTCATCAAAGAGCTTGCCGCCGTGTTCCACACCCGCATCGAGCTGCGCCAGATCGGTGTTCGCGACGAAGCCAAGATCATTGGCGGCGTCGGCATTTGCGGCGAGCCCCTCTGCTGCCACCGTTTTCTGACTGATTTTTCGCCAGTCTCCATCAAAATGGCGAAGGAGCAGAATCTTTCCCTCAATCCGACCAAGATCAGCGGCTGCTGCGGACGTTTGCTCTGCTGCCTCAACTACGAAAACGAGCACTACGTCGAATCCAATCGCCGCGCCAAGGAAGAAGCCCGCGCCGCCCGTGAAGCGGCTGCCCGCGAAAAAGAGCTCGCAGCCAGCCTCGATGCAGCCGCCTATCCAGACGAAAAAGAAGAAGTCGCCACCCTCGACGAGCACACAGAGATCACCGTCGAAACCTATTACGATCCATCGCTCGTCACCACCACCGTCGATGCCATCAAGCACGACAATTCCCACAGCCGACGCTCCTCAGGGAAAAATCACGACAGCCGCCATTCCTCCAGCCGTCATGAGAGCGCGAAAAAAGATCAGAAACCGAAAAAGAGCAAGCGCCCGCCAGCCGAACGCGATGAGAGCGCTCTGCCAAAGGAAGAAAAGATCCGCAAGCCACGCAAACGCGGCAGCCGTGGCGGAAGAGGAAGAAATAAGAGCAATGGCAACAAATCCAATTCCAGCAAGTGAGCCTGCCGACGATCTTGAGTGGACAGAGCTGGCGCTGCGCGGCTGGGGATTGTATCAGCGCCGCGGTGGCTTGCGATTCTCCATCGACGCCGTGCTCTTGGCGCATTTTGTGCAGGGCTGCGAACGTGCGCAGATCCTCGACGCCTGCACAGGGACCGGCGTCGTCGCATTTATTCTTGCCGCCCGCTTTCCCCAGGCAAAGATCGAGGGCATCGACATCCAGCCGCAGCTCATCGCCGCAGCCAGCGCCAGCCGCGCGCGCAACGGCATCCCGGCTGAACAGCTTCGCTTCGACGTGTGCGATATGCGCGTGAAGGACCGCGCGCGTCTGCGCCGCTACGATCTCATCACCTGCAATCCACCGTTTTTCAAGGTTGGCCACGGCGCCGCCAATCCCGACCGCGAGACCGATCTCGCGCGTCATGAGCACACCCTCACCCTCGACGATCTCTTCACCTTCGCCGCCTACAGCCTGCGCGAGCGCGGACGCCTTGCCCTCATCCATCGCGCTGCGCGGCTCGATGAGGTGCTCGCCACCGCACGCGCGCATAAATGCAAGCCCACCCGCCTGCAGCCTGTTTACGCACGCACTGGCGAGCCTGCCAAGCTCTTCCTGCTCGAATGCTGCTATCTCGGCAACCAGGATCTTACTGTGCTCGAGCCTTTGTATATCTACGACGACGCTGGCTACTATCGACCAAACATCCAATCCTGGTACAAGGAAAATGATTAATTGTAATTTCTGAAGATGGGAAATGGTGAAGCTGAAAGTGTGTCGGGTAGAGAAAACGTGTGGCTTTAAATTGCGCTTCTACGAACAGCCCATTAATCATTAAACATTACTAATTAATCATTCGACAGACTCCCTGTCCAAAAGGAGGTTCCCATGGAACAACACACCACTTCCCTGGAAGAAGGCATGCTCTATCTCTGCGCCACGCCGATCGGCAATCTCGAGGACATCACGCTGCGCGTGCTGCGGGTGCTGCAAGAAGCGGATGTCATCTACTGCGAAGATACGCGCAACACTCTCAAGCTGCTGCGCCATTTCGAGATCGCCAAGCCTCTGCAGAGCTACCATGATCATTCTCCGGAAGCGCGGGCGCAGAAGATCGCCGACGATGTTCGCGCCGGACGCCAGGTCGCGCTTGTGAGCGATGCCGGCATGCCGGTGATCAGCGATCCTGGATTTGATCTCGTCAATCTTTTCCGCCGCGAGAACCTCCCTTACACCGTGCTGCCAGGCGCCAGCGCTTCGTTGACTGCTCTCGTGCTGTCCGGCATCGCCGCCGATCGTTTTCTGTTTGAAGGATTCCTGCCGCGCAAGAAAAAAGATCTGGAAGCGCGGCTCGCCCTGCTCGACAAGGAGCGCGCCACCGCCATCATCTACGAATCGCCCCATCGCCTGAGCGCTACCCTCGATGTTTTTGCCAAGCGCTGGCCAGAGCGCGAATGTGCAGCCGTGCGCGAGATCACCAAGCGCTTCGAGGAAACCGTGCGTGGCACCACCGTCAGCGTGCGCGATCATTTCAATGCCAACGTGCCGCGCGGCGAGTTTGTGCTCATTCTTGGCGGCGCTGTAGAGACAGAAACCAGCGCCGAAGACACCCTCGCCCAGGGACTGGCGCTCGCCAAGCAGCTCATCCAGGAAGGCGCCAGCACCAACCAGGCCGCCAAAGAAGCCGCTCAGGCGACAGGGCTTTCCAAACGCACCATCTATCAGGCGCTGCTCGCCGACCAATGATCCGTGAAAGAAGGGAATCTCTATGAAGCGATTCACCAAATTCCTCTATGTGCTCGCCGGCCTCGTGCTCATGGGCTACGGCTTTCTCAGCTACGATCTGCTTTTCTGGGGACGCGTGCCTGCGTGGCTGACCTTGCAGCAGATCGTTTACATCGCCCTCGCTGGATTCATCCTCACCGTGCTCATCGGCTTTCTGCTTTTCGCGAAAGGCCTTCTCGCCCGACGCCGCCTGCCTGCCATCGTCAACGAGCGCGACGGCGGCATCGTCAGCGTTTCGCCGAAAGCGCTGCGCAATATCACTTACGTTACCATTGAGCGCTTTGGCGGCATTTTGGAAGATCGCGTGCGCGTGCGCGTGCTCGGCGGCAAACAGCCCTGCTATTATGTGAAGATCTGGCTCGGCATCGCCGAATATTCCGAGCTTCCCGCCCGCCACGAAGAGATCCGTCGCCGCGTCGGCGAAGCGCTCCTGACCTGTACCGGCGTGCCCGCCCGTCGCGTTGACCTCGTTTTCTACACCGCCCGCACCGAAAGTGCTCATATGGAAGGAGGCGACAGCCAATGACCCCGCAAAACGACGCCCCATGGTGGGATCCTGACGCTCGCGCCGCAGAAGAGACGCCTCAGCCAACTGCTCCACCAGCGCCAGAATCGCAGCCGGAAGACGGTTCCACACCGCGCCGCATGAGTCTGCGCAAAACCATCTGCGACTGGATATCTGCCAATCGCCACACCGCGCTCTACATGCTCATTGGTCTGGTCGTCGCCGTCGGCATCCTCTGCTTTGGCTTCTGGCGCACCCTGCTCGTCGCCCTCTGCGTCGGCGCAGGCTACACCCTCGGCAGCTGGCGCGACGGCAATCCGCGGCTTTTGGCGCGCATCCGCCATTTTTATGAGCGCTGGATCGACGACAATCCATTTATGAAATGATCGCATCTCGCTCCCTGTTAATTAGAAAGGATCTGATCGTATGAGCGAACAACCACAAGCAACCATCCCTCCACAGGACCACGACACCCTCATCATTGACGATGCCGTCATCGAAAAGATCACCGGCGTTGCCTGCCGCAACATCGACGGCATCCTCGACATGAAAGGATCGCTCATGAGCGGATTTGCGTCCAGCTTTGGCGCCGCCTCCAAAACCTCCAAGGGCATCACCGCTTCCGTTGATGGTGCAGCAGCGTCCATCGAGATCAAAGCCATCCTTGAATACGGCGCGTCGGCGCCGGCCATCTTCGACCGCATCAAGATCGATATCCGTCGCCAGGTCAAGGAAATGACCGGCCTTGAAGTGCGCGACATCAATTTCCGTGTCGTCGATGTCATGACCCGCGAAGAATTTGAGCGCGACAGCAAAAAAGCCGCGCAGCAACAGCAGCAATAAACCGTGACCGTACAGAGCTCTCAGAGAACGAGGGCTCTTTTTTATTTTGTTACTTTTTATTTCTGTAGAATATATTTCCGCGTAGCCTGTCATCTTTGAACGGCTGCGTTTTCCAGATCGTTTTTTCGCGCCGTGTGAAAATGACAGTTCCATGACAATCGCTCCAAACTTCTGGTGTAAATCCGGCTTTTGGGGTATTATAATAAAAGTTTCACGTAATTGTAGTTTAGCATAAAAAGCTTCGTACATTAGAAAAAACAGACATTTGACAGGTGTCCAATAGAGAACGGCCTTGACAAAGATTTTCCGGCCCTCAACCTGTCGAAGGAAGGACGTGACCTTACTTGAATTTGAAAAAATGGACCAGCGCATTGACTCTCTGCGCAGTGACCCTCGCCTGCACGGCCATGTCAGCCGCAGCAGCAGATGACACCGCCCTCGTTGGCGGCAGCACTTCGCCAAACCTGCAGGCAGCTGCCGACGCCATGGCAGCCGCTATGAATCAGATGAACGGCAACGGCAGCGTAACACCGGATAACAACGGCTCCGGTGCACAGCAGCCATCCACTGGCGATACCGAATCTGTCGGCATCGACTACGTGACACTGACCAGCCCGGCGACCACCATCGACGGCCAGACTTATCTGCCACTCCGCGCCACTTTCAGCGCACTCAAGGATCAGGCGATGAGCGTTGAATGGCAGCCAGACGGCCAGCAGAAACTGAAACTCACCACCACCGGCGGCACCGCTTACGAAGTATATCTCACCGCTGCAGGAGACGGACTCCAGCTGCAGCAGGGCGGTACCACCTACACCTTGAAGAACGTCAGCGGCAGCACTTATGTGACCATTGATTTCTTCCAAGCCATCGTTGCAAATGCAAACATCAGCCTTTCCGGCAGCCAGATCCTCGTGCTCACCTCCACCAATGGTCAGAGCGTTTGGAGCGGCAATTTCTGGACAGGCATGAACAGCTACCAGCTTCCTGTTGTTGAGCCAGAACCAACTCCGGTTCCTGAACCAACCCCAGAACCAACGCCAGAACCTGAAGTGCCGGATATCACCTATCCAGATGTGAACGAACCAGTCACCCCACCAGCCGACAACAACACCAACAATGGCGGCACGACCGGCAACGGTTCCACCGGTAACGGCGGCAGCTCCGTCATCATTGGTGACAACTTGCTCTGGCCAGCCAACAGTAAGGTCATCAATTCCAACTATGGCTACCGCATCGACCCAGTCGGCGGCGTCCTCGGCGACTTCCACCTCGGGCTGGATATCAATGGCTCCACCGGCGATCCTGTCTATGCAGCACAGGGCGGCACCGTTATCCGCGCCTCCTGGTTCTCCACCTATGGCAACTGCATCGACATTCAGCATCCAAGCGGCCTCGTGACCCGCTATGCGCATCTCAGCGCTTACCACGTTTCGGTTGGCGACACCGTCAGCCAGGGACAGGTTATCGCTGATATCGGCGCAACCGGCAACGTCACCGGCCCACATCTCCACTTCGAGACCATCGTCAATGGCTCTACCGTGGACCCATTGAGCTACTTTAATTGATCGTAAAAAAAGATCGACGCTTCGTGATGGAGCGTCGATCTTTTTTCGCTTATACGACAACAGCCAGCGTTTCAAACGAAACGCTGGCTGTTTGTAGTTCGCGCAGGATCATTCGTCCCAGGAAATGCAGCTTGCTGGGCACATCTTCATCGCTTCTTCCACATCGGGTTTGTTTTCTTCAGTGGCTTCGGCGATCGGTTCTGCAGTGCCGCGGTCGGTCATGGCAAATACTGCTGGGCAAAGGGCTTCGCAGCTGCCGCAGCCAACGCAGGCGCTTTCATCGATGGTTACATACATGGGCATTCTCTCCTTCTCTTGATCGCTTGGCAATAGGTGACGATTTTATTCACTGATCGCGGTGTCGTCAAAATCCTCATCTGAAAACACAGTGATCCCTGCATCGAGCAGCGCTTTTGCAGCGCAGCCCGGGCGGTCCACAAGCGTGTGCGTGAAACTGCCGTCGTAGGAATTCTTTGGTCCGCAGGCTGGGCTGCGGCTTTTGAGGATCGCGTAGTGGATGTGAAAATCGCGGCAGAGCGTCACAGCGCGTTCAGCGCCGGCTGCGTAGGCCGCCGTCACATCCTCTCCTTCGCTGTTGATGACACGCCCGTCAGGCTGGATCTCAGCCGGCAGCCGCGGCGTCGACAACCCGCCGTAGGTTTCCGGGCAGAAAGGAATGAAGGAATACTCCCGATTGTAGGACAGGATCCGTTCGTTCGGTTTCGATTCCCCGTCGTATCGGCAGGCCACACCCAGCAGGCAGGCGCTCACCAATACCATCGTCGGATTTTTCTTAGTTGGTTGTTCGTTGTTCACGGGGACGTCTCCTCCTTCCCGTGTAGTTCGGCCGGATCCGCAGGAGGGACAACGTCGGCAGACCTGCTTCATTTTCGCGCACTTCCGCCACGTCGACCCAGAGCCCGTTTTCCAGCACGCTCTTCGCCTTCACCAGCCAACGTTCGTTGTCGTCGTCCCGATCCAGGCGATAGGTGTGTGGTTCGCTGAACGGCACCTCCAGCGCATAATCTGCCAGCACATTCGCCAGCATCGTGCGCCACGGCTCCGCCTGCAGCACAAGCTCCGTCATGCATCCGCAAGGAGAACGACGCGTCGCACCGATCGCCTTGCCGTGTTCACTGTAAATGATCATGATGATCCGTCCTTTGTTCACATTGACAGGTTTCCCTGCCTGCTTATAGTATACCCCGCCGCCTCGCCGTTGTCCAAGAAAATGATAAGGACTTGTATATTTCCTGTGAAGAAATGCGTCGCCGTTGGTTATTAATTTTATAAATACTAAGGTTCTAACTGTAAAAAAACACAACTTATCAAATTTCCTGCCGGAACAGAAAATTCTTCCAGATGCGACCGGTCAGAAAACGACCGTTCTTTCATAAATGCATTGTAATAATCCGACTATTGGCCTGGATTCGTGCAACAACCCCCTATACAATTTAGGAAAAAACCCCTTATAATGCACATAACCTACAGCACATCCGCTGTAATGGACATTATTTCGGGGAGGAAATATCGTCAAAAAGTAAAGGAGAGAGCATTATGTCACAACAACAGCAAGACGTTCAATTTGAGAAAAAGCTCAGCCCTCTCGGCGTCTGGGGGCTCGCCATCGGCGCCATGATCGGTTGGGGCTGCTTCGTCATGCCTGGCGACCAGCTTCTGCCAGATGCCGGCCCGATCGGGGCCACCCTTGGTCTCATCCTCGGCGCCTGCATGATCGTCATCATCAGTTTCAGTTATAGTTATCTCATCAGTAAATACCCAGTGTCCGGCGGGGAATTCGTTTACGCCGACACCGCGTTCGGCAAGACCCACGCCTTCCTCTGCGGGTGGTTCATCTCCATCGCCTACTGGGCGCTCATTCCGATGAACGGCACCGCCGTCGGCCTTGTCGCGCGTTATCTCGTTCCTGGCCCGCTGCAGGCTCACAAGCTCTACGAGATCGCCGGCTGGCCGGTTTATCTCGGCGAGCTCATCGTCTGCATCGCTGCCATCGTCATCATCGGCGTCGTCAACATGCGCGGCGTTGAAGCAGCTGGCTGGTTCCAGACCGCCGTTGCCGTTGGTCTCGTCGGCTCCATGCTCGTCATCGCAGCCGCCGTGCTCATGGGTGGTCCAGACTGGTCCAACCTCAAACCATTCTTCGCGCCAGAAAAATCTGCGCTGTCCAGCGTGTTCACCATCGCTGCACTCGCACCATGGGCATTCGTCGGTTTCGACTGCATCCCGCAGGCTTCTGAAGAATATTCCTTCTCTAATAAGAAGACCAAAGCCCTTCTCATCAGTTCCATTTCCGTGGCAGCACTCATGTACATGATCGCAAACACTGCCACCGCCATCGTGGAACCATGGGAGCTCTTCATCGCTGAAAACAGCAGCTGGCCAACCGGCGCCGCCATCGAACAGCTCATCGGCACCATCGGCCTCATCCTTCTGGCCATCGCCATGCTCTGCGGTATCGTATCCGGGCTCAACGCGTTCTATCTCGCCGGCAGCCGTCTGCTCTATTCCATGGCCATCGCAGAAGCCATCCCAGCACCATTCGGCAAGCTCGATCCGAAGTACAAAGTCCCACGCTTCGGCATCATGTTCATGATGATCCTTGCCATCATCGCGCCATTCTTTGGCCGCCAGGTGCTCAGCTGGCTCGTTGACATGACCGCCGTCGGCGCTGACATGGGTTTCACCTACACCACAGCGTCTGCCTTCGTCATCGCTCGTCGTGCTGGCGACAAGAAACAGGCCGTCATCTCCTTCATCGGCCTCTGCTTCGCCATCTTCTTCATCTGCCTGCTCATCCTGCCATTCTCGCCAGGTTTCCTCAGCCCACAGGCTTGGGCATTCCTCGTGGCATGGCTCGTGCTCGGTTTCATCTTCTTCATGGTTAAGCGCAAAACCTACTACAGCTCCACCGCGCTCCAGGAAAAAGTTGCTATCATCGCAGCAGAAAACGAAGATCGCGACTAAAAACCTCGAAAACTCCCAAAAGTTTTATATATTTCTCCTCGCTTGCCCCACCGCATCCTTCCTGCGGTGGGGAATTTTTATGAAAAAGCGCGCTCATGTGTCGATTACGACGTGAGCGCGTCGTTTACGACAGAAACCAGATTTCACCGCCGTTTTCTGCTATAATATAAGATTTCCCTGCAGCGTCGCAGGGATTTTTGTTTATTGTCATAACTTAACCAAATCATATTTGTATATGTTTTAACAATGCGTTATCCTCTATATATAGTGTTAACCTGCCGCAAACAATACTAGAAAAGGAGGCCTTTCCATGAGACAACGAAAATTGACCGACCAGCAGCGCATCGATGCCGTGACCGCCTATCTTGCCGGTGCAGGCAGCTATCAGGCCGTCGCCGAGCAGTTCCAGATCAGCTCCCGCACATTGCGCGATCTCGTCGCCCTCTATCAGTATCATGGGCCCGACGCTCTTAAAAGCTCAGTGACCAACAACACCTATCCGCCAGAGCTCAAACGTCAGGCCGTCGAGGAGTATCAATCCGGTCAGGGAACCCAGCGCGACATCTGCCTCAAGTATAACATCCGCGCCCGCACCCAGCTGCGCAACTGGATCCGTCAATATGGCAGCGGCGATCTCTCGTCCGCCGTGCCCCCGCGCGCCAATCCGCGCAAGAAAAAGACCATCCCTGGGCGCAAGACCACCCTCGACGAACGCATCAACATCGTCAGCCATTGTCTTGCCAACGACAGAAATTACGAGCTTTCCGCCCGTACCCACAGCGTCAGCTATCAGCAGGTGTATTCCTGGGTCAAAAAATATGACGCCTACGGACTCGACGGCCTCCTCGACGGACGCGGCCGACATCGCGATCCAGCGCGCATGGATCCCCTCGAACGTGCAGAATACGAAAACAAGATCCTCCAGGACAAGATCACCCGCCTCGAGACAGAAGTGCTCGCGTTAAAAAAACTGCGCGACCTCGAAAGGAGGTGGGACTGACCGGCGTGCGCCATGAATTGGAATACATCGTCGTCAAGGATATGGCGCAGCTCGGCCACCCCATCACCTGGGTCTGTCAGGCACTTTCCATCAGCCGCTCCGCTTATTACCATTGGCTCCACCGCACCCCATCCGCCCGTGAGCGCGAAAACAGACACATCCTCGACGAAATGCGCCACCTCTACCAGGCCTATCGCGGCATCTACGGCTATCGCCGACTCGCCGACGAATACAACGCCATCCACCACACCAACTACAACGAAAAGCGCTTCCACAGACTCGCCAAGATCGGCAATCTTCGCGCCATCATCCGCACAAAACAGCCCGCTCCTCACGCCGCCCCACTCATGCAGCTGCCAGCGAACATCCTCGCTCGCGATTTTGTCGCCCAGGCCCCCAACGAAAAATGGCTCACCGACGTCACCGAGCTCGAATACGCTTCCGGTCAAAAGCTCTATCTTTCAGCCATCCTCGATCTCAAAGCCAACGACATCGTCGCCTTCAACATCAGCCCCTCCAACAACAACAACCTCGTCTTCACCACCTTTGACCGCGCCATCGAAAAATATCCCGACGCCCATCCCCTCGTGCACAGCGACCGCGGCTTTCAGTACACAAATCTCAAATTTAAGATCAAACTCCGCAAGCAAGGCATGCTCCAGAGCATGTCCCGCGCCGGCATGTGCGTCGACAACGCCCCAATGGAAGCATTTTGGGGCACCCTCAAAAGCAAAATGTATCACCTCGACCAATTCGACGACTACGACACCCTCGCCCAGGCCATTTGCGACTACATCCATTTTTACAACACACGCCGCCGACAGCGCCGCCTCGACAAACTTCCGCCCCTCGCTTATCGCGCCCAGCAAGCCCTCCTCAGCGAAAGCGGAGAATCCTAGCACACCCAGCCCATATTAAGGAAAGAAATCGACACATTCACCACACAACCAGGGATTGGAGCCACCCGCTCCAATCCTTTCCTTTATATAGGAAGAAAACATCATTTTTTCCGGGGGGCTTTCTCGTAAAGCCCCGTCAAACGCCAGGGGGGATGATCCATTTTTGG
>OLOM01000169.1_pt1 | contig 50827 bp, 41 predicted proteins | sample 1672531 | NCBI WGS metagenome assembly OLOM01 (sample SAMEA3136696, study PRJEB25190) | human gut metagenome | reverse complement strand
TGGTAGGGACGGCCAGCCAACACGATGCCGTGCGTGTTGGTTTTTTCCATCCACGCAAGCGTCTCCTCGCCCTTGGCGCGGATGTCGGCCTTGAAGCGCGCATCCTCTTCCCATGCAGCGTCGACGGCGGCGTCGATCTCGCGCTTGGTGGGCAAGCTGCCGTTCTTGCCAACAACGTTCCCGAAATTCTCGCACAGCTCGACGAACAGGCGCTTCTTCAGGTAATCGCGCTTGTCGTAGGGCAGCCACGGCGACAAGAAGGCCACGTCGGACGTACGCAGCTCGTCGATGTTCAGGCGCAACGCCTCGGGGTAGCTGGCAACAATAGGGCAGTTGAAGTGGTTGCCGGCTCCTTCGTCCTCTTGACGCTCCCACTTGCTGCAGGGCATCCAGATGAAATCGGGATGCTTGGCCAGCAGATTCATGACGTGACCATGCGACATCTTGGCCGGGTAGCACACGCTTTCGGAAGGCATGGACTCGATGCCCGACTCGAACACCTTCTTGGTGGACTGGTCGGACAGAACAACCCTGAAGCCCAACTTGGTGAAGAAGGTGAACCAGAACGGATAGTTCTCGTACATGTTCAGAGCGCGGGGCATGCCAACCGTGCCGCGCGTGGCCTGATCGGGCTCGAGCGGCGTGTAGTAGTCGAACAAGCGCTCGGACTTGTACTTAAACAAGTTCGGAACCTCGTTCTTCTTGTCCAGCGCATTACCGGCACCGCGCTCGCAGCGATTGCCGGTGATGAAACGACGATGACGGCCGGTTTCCTCGTCCACGCCGAAATCGTTGACGGTAAGCAGGCAGCTGTTCGAGCAGCCCTTGCAGCGCGTGGTGCGATGCGTGGGATTAAGCGCGGCAAGCTCGTCAACGGAAAGAAGCGTGGATGCAACTGCCGGGGCCGATTCGCCGCGGGCCGCGTACTCGCGAGCATTGCGAGTGACGGACTCGTGGAAACGGTCGCGCGCCAAAAGAGCCGCGCCATACGCGCCCATGTTGCCGGCAATGTCGGGGCGCACGGCATTCACGCCGGCGAGCTGTTCGAAGGCGCGAAGGACCGAGTCGTTCAGGAACGTGCCGCCCTGCACGATGACATGCTTGCCGACGTCGTGCGGGTCGCGGATCTTGATAACCTTGAACAGCGCGTTCTTAATAACGGAAATGGCCAGGCCAGCGGCGATGTCGCCAACCGTGGCGCCTTCCTTCTGAGCCTGCTTGACGCGGCTGTTCATGAATACAGTGCAGCGACTGCCCAGGTCAACGGGATTTTCGGCCGCATTGGCGGTTTCTGCGAAGTCGGCAACCTCAAGGTTCAGGCCACTTGCGAAGCTTTCGATGAAGCTGCCGCAGCCCGACGAGCAGGCTTCGTTCAACATGATGTGGTCGATGACGCCGTCTTTGACGCGCAGGCACTTCATGTCCTGGCCGCCAATGTCCAGAATGAACTCGACGTCGGGCACCATTTCACGCGCGCCGCGCAGATGCGCGACGGTCTCGATTTCGCCGGAATCAACGCGCAAGGCTTGCAGCAGCAAAGCCTCACCGTAGCCGGTTACCGTGGAATGGCCGATGTGAACCAGCGGCCTGCCGGTGTCGGGGTCTTTAGGCAGGTCGGCGTACAGCTTGGCGAGCGCATCCTTGGCGCAACCAAGAACGTCGCCCTTGTTGCTGACGTAATGAGTCCACAGAATCTGGCCATCCTCGCCGATAAGCGCGGCCTTGAAGGTGGTGGAGCCTGCGTCGATGCCCAAAAACGCCGTGCCCTCGTAGGTTGCCAGGTTGCCGCGACGCACGCGCTCGCGGTCGTGGCGCTGCTTGAATTCCTGATAGTCGGCCTCATCCTTGAACAGCGGGGCCAAGCGCGTAACCTCGGAGCCCTGGATGTTGCCCAGGCCATGCAAGCGCTCGACCAATGCGGAAAGCGTCTCGACCTTGGGCTGGGCGCCTTCAGCTGCGTCGCTTGCCTTTTTCAGGATAGACTCGGCACCCGCAACCGCGCAGCCGCTGGCCACGAACAGGTGGGCGTTTTCGGGCAAGATGATGTGCTCTTCGTCCAAGCCGAGCGTGATGTAAAAGCGCTCGCGCAGCTCGGACAAGTACTGCAGCGGGCCGCCCAAGAAAGCCACATGACCGCGGATGGGCCTGCCGCATGCCAAACCGGAAATGGTCTGCGTGACGACGGCCTGGAAAATGGACGCAGCAATGTCGTCCCTGTTGGCGCCTTCGTTCAGCAGCGGTTGAACGTCGGTTTTCGCGAACACGCCGCAGCGCGATGCGATGGGATAAATGGTGGTGTGCTTCTTGGCCATTTCGTTCAGGCCGCCGGCATCGGTGTTCAGAAGGGTGGCCATCTGATCAATGAACGCGCCTGTACCGCCGGCGCACTGACCGTTCATGCGCTGCTCGATGGATTGATCGAAATAAATGATCTTCGCGTCCTCGCCGCCAAGCTCAATGGCAACGTCGGTTTCGGGGATGAAGGCCTCAACCGCGGTTTTCGACGCGATGACTTCCTGAACGAATTCGACGCCAAGCCACTTGGCCAGAAGCAAGCCGCCCGAGCCCGTGATGGCAATGGTCATGGGGGCATCGCCGAATTCCTCGGCGGCCTTCTCAAGAACCTCGGCGACCGTGGCGCGCACGTCGGAGTGGTGACGTTGGTAAACGGAATACAGAACCGTGTTGTTTTGATCCAAGATCGCAAGTTTGACCGTGGTCGAACCGACGTCGATGCCGATTCGCAGCGGAGCGGCTTGGTTGTTCGTCATATCGTTTCCTCTCGAACTCACTCGAAACAAGCCGATGGAAGCAAGCCGAAACGCGAACGCCCCATGCGACTCAGAGTGTATGCAACCTTATATTTTACAGGCATTTCGCGATGCTACCGATCTGTTTGCCATCTGTAGCTCAAAAGGCACAGATCGTCACCCAAAATAGCTCCCCGGCAGCGAAGACCACGCAACCTCGTCGGGCAAAACGCCGCATGAAAGGCGGGCGCAGATCGCCTCGCGAAAGAACGGCAGTGCGCGCACCCGACAACGCTTAGAATGGCTCAGCAAAAGATCAAGCCAACCTGAAGGGACCGAACATGGCCGAAATCGCCGAAATCCGTTCAGGTTGCCTATCAGGAGTACCTGAAAGAAATCGTCGCCAGCTACCAGGAAAAATAGCCAGCGACGATTCTAAGGAAGAAGGGCTCGAACTAGCTCTTCTTACGCTTGTCGACCACGTAGATGCCCACGTGAACCTGATTGCGCGGATCGGCGCTTTTGTCCACCTTCATGACGCGGCACTCGAAAACGTTGTTGTGGCCGAAACGAAGCAGCTGAGCGATGGTGGCGTTCCTGGCACGCGGGACATAGCCCAGATGCACGCCTTTGCGGCGGATGGAGACGGCATTGGGGTCGTAAGGGTTGTCGAACTCGGGAACAAGGTCGAGCTTCTTGCCAACCTTCAGGCTTCCCAAGACGAGAGCGCCGTCGTGATATTGGAAACCGGCGATGTCGAACGAATCGTACATTTTGCTGGGCTCGTACATGAGAACCTCCTTCAAACTTCTTTGATGCTGCCTATATTAACGGGTTCGAAAAAATCACGAGGGAACCGCAATGGACAGCCACCGCGAGTACAGCCCATGGTCGAACACAAACCGCCAACAGCCACGCCAACCACTCGTTCCGTCATCTTTTCGTCGATATCCCCATTCGTAACAAGCGCCACATCAGGCTTTGCTATTCTTGAAGAATCGGATGCGCATCGCGGTCGCAAAGCGCCGCGCGCCAAGAAAGCGCATCGCACACCACGAATGAAAACGAGGAGCCATGCAGATCACGCCTGCCGACGTCGCCGCAACCACCGCGATGATCACCGAGCAAAACCTGGATATCCGCACCATCACGCTGGGTCTTAACCTGCGCTCATGCGCCGCCGACAGCGTCGACGGCATCTCGCGCAAAATCTACGACCGCATGACCTCGGCCGCCGAGAACCTGGTTCCCACCGCCGAGCAACTCGAACGCGAGTACGGCATTCCCATTGTCAACAAGCGCATCTCGGTCACTCCCATCGCCGAGCTGTGCGACGACGTTCCCGAAACCGACCTTTCGCCCATCGCCGAGGCCATGGACAAGGCCGCCAAAGAAGTTGGCGTTAACTTCGTCGGCGGTTTCTCGGCCTTGGTTCACAAGGGCTCCACCCGTGCCGACGAGAAACTGATGGATTCCATCCCCGAGGCACTGGCTAAAACCGATATCGTCTGCTCGTCGGTGAACATCGGCTCCACCCGCGCCGGCATCAACATGAATGCCGCCCTGAAGATGGCCGGCATCATCAAGAAATCCGCCGAGCTTACCGCCGATCGTGAGTGCATCGGTGCCGGCAAACTGGTCGTGTTCTGCAACGCCGTCGAGGACAACCCCTTCATGGCAGGCGCTTTCCACGGCGCCGGCGAAGCCGATGAAACCATCAACGTCGGCGTGTCCGGCCCGGGCGTTGTGCGTGCGGTTCTGGCCGACCTTCCCAAGGACGCCGACCTCACCACTGTGGCCGAGGCCATCAAGTCCACCGCCTTCAAGATCACCCGCGCCGGCGAGCTTATGGCCCGCGAGGCCGCAAGCCGCTTGGGCTACGAGAAAGGCATTCTTGACCTGTCTCTCGCCCCCACCCCGGCTGCGGGCGACTCGGTTGCCAACATCCTTGAGGAAATCGGCGTTGGCACCTGCGGCGGCCCTGGCACCACGGCTGCGCTGGCCATGCTGAACGACGCTGTTAAGAAAGGCGGCGTCATGGCAAGCTCCAGCGTTGGCGGCCTTTCCGGTGCTTTCATCCCCGTTTCCGAGGATGCCGGCATGATCCGCGCCGCCGAGATGGGCGCGCTGCATCTTGAGAAGCTCGAGGCCATGACCTGCGTTTGCTCGGTCGGCCTTGACATGATCGCCATCCCCGGCGACACCTCGGTCGAAACCATCCTGGGCATCATCGCCGACGAGGCAGCCATCGGCATGATCAACAACAAGACCACCGCCGTTCGACTGATCCCTGCAATCGGCAAGAAGCCGGGCGACCGCCTGAACTTCGGCGGTCTGCTGGGTTACGCCCCCGTCATCCCCGTGAACGAGTATGCCGGCTCGGTGTTCGCTCACCGCGGCGGTCGCATCCCCGCCCCGCTCAACTCGCTGAAGAACTAAAACGGACACGGCAGCAGAGCGCACGGTTCACACCAGCAAACGAATGAGGCCGCATACGCGACCAAGTTATTATCGAAACAAGCAAGAAGGCGAAGAAAATGGGACTCAATCTGTTGGCAGTTGCGATCGGCGGTGCCTTGGGCGCTTCGATCAGGTACCTCACGAACGTGGGGTTCGCGCATCTGCTAGCGGGAGCCAACCCGTTCTATCCCTTCCCCATCTCCACGATGGTCATCAACACCATCGGCTGCTTCGCGATGGGCTTTCTGGCAAGCTTCTTCACCTGGCACGACACGCCCGTTTGGAAAAACTTCGCTACGGTTGGCCTTCTGGGCGGCTTCACCACGTTGTCGACCTTCGGCCTTGAGACCATCCACCTTATTGACAACGCCAGCTACGGCGTGGCGCTGCTGAACGTCACACTCACGTTGTTCTCGTGCCTGTTGGGCATCGTGTTCGGCCGCATGCTGGTGCACACGCTGTTTCCCGGCCGCTAAGCCAGGCAAAACAAGCTTGTAACGCTCGAAAGGCACCCTGCGGGGTGCCTTTCCTTTTCTGTCTATTGTTTGCCGCTGTAGCAGCCGATTCGTTCTTACGACCCGCACCTTCGCAAACCGAAGAAGACGACTTACCGATTTGCGGACTATCGCTTTACAGCGCGAACCAGATACTCGACGTTGTGGCCCTTCGCACCCGTGATGGACGACTCCACAACACCGGTCACGTCGAACGACGCCGACTCAAGCGCTTGCTTGACCTCGTCGACGGTGCGCAAACGAACAGCCTCGTCAAGGACCACGCCGCGTTCAGTTTCGTCGTGAGCCGATTCGAACTGCGGTTTCACCAAGCCAATGAACACGCCACCTGCATCGAGCAAGTTGGCGAACACAGGAGCCAAGCTTGCCAAGCCGATGAAACTGAGGTCGGCGACAGCAAGATCGAACGGTGCGCCCAAATCGGCCGGATCGGCCGTGCGAATGTTGGTGCGCTCGAACACGACGACGCGCGGGTCTTGGCGCACCTTCCAGGCAAGCTGCCCGTAGTTGACGTCGACGCATGCGACGGAAGCCGCTTCCGCCTGCAGCAAGCAGTCGGAGAAACCGCCGGTGGAAGAACCGATGTCGATGCAGCGAAGCCCCGACGCACTCTGATCGAACGCATCAAGCGCACCGCGCAGCTTGAACCCGCCACGCGAAACGTAGGGCATACCGCCCTTCACCTGGATGTCCGCATCGGACGGAACCTTCACCGCGGCGCTGGTTGCGTACACGTCGTCCACCTTCACCTCGTGCGCCAACACTGCGCGAAGCGCAGCCTGAGCATCGGCGAAATAACCGCGCTCAACCAGCAGCGCATCAAGGCGCACCTTCTTGGGTTTGGGCGGCTTGGCAGTCATGGGATTCAGGTTGTTGGGAACGTCATTGTGTTTGCTCATACGGTCATTCTAAACGAAAGGGCGCGACCGATGTCGCGCCCATGTCAAAACCAGTTGATCGGCAATGCAGGCTTGCATTTCGCAGTGCAAGACTTCAGACCAGCAAAACGAAGCCCCGAGCCGCGCGAAGGAAACCCGCGCCAGGCGAACCTCGCCCGAGCTAGCCGGCGCCCACCGCAGCCGCTTACGGAAGCAGCAGCTGGGCAACCTGAACGGCGTTCAAAGCAGCACCCTTGCGGATCTGATCCATAACGCACCAGAACGAAATGCCGTTCTCGACGCTGTAGTCCTTGCGCACGCGGCCGACATACACCTTGTCGGTGTGGGCAAGCAGGCCGGGCATGGGATAGCCGTTCTCGGCAGGAACGTCATTCAGGGTAACGCCCGGCTCAGCCTCGAACGCAGCGCGCGCCTGCTCGGGCGTGATGGGCCCGTCGAACTCGACGTTCACGTACTCGGCGTGGCAACGCAGAACCGGGACGCGAGCGCAGTTGGCGGCAACGCCCAGATCGGGGTGGCCCATGATCTTCTTGGTCTCGACGATCATCTTCCACTCTTCCTTCGTGGAGTCGTCGTCAAGGAACACATCGATATGCGGGATGATGTTGAACGCGATCTGATCGCTGAAGGCATGCGGCTCGAACTCGTTGCCATCAAGGTAGTCGCGCGTCTGATCGTACAGCTCGTTCATGGCGGCGACACCTGCGCCGCTTGCAGCCTGGTACGTGGAAGCGACGACGCGCTTGATGGGAGCCACGGACTCCAACGCATGAAGCGCGACGACCATCTGGATGGTAGAGCAGTTGGGGTTGGCGATAACGCCGTTATGCCACGTAACGTCCTGGGGATTAACCTCGGGAACAACCAGAGGAACGTCCTCTTCCATGCGGAAGGCGCTGGAATTGTCGATCATGACCGCGCCGGCACTGACGACAACATCGCGCATTTCCTTGGAAACGCCCGCACCAGCGGAGAACAGGGCGATGTCGACGCCCTCGAATGCCTCGGGGGTCATTTTCTGAACAAGAAGCTTGCCAGCGGGAACCTGACCGCAACCAAGGAAATCGATCTCCTTGCCGGCAGAGCGCGCCGATGCCAGAGGGATGACTTTACTCGCGGGGAAATCGAGGTCGTGCAGCACCTGCATGAATTCCGAACCAACGGCGCCGGTTGCACCCGCAACGGCAACGACCGGGTTGGCAGGAATCTGTTTCGTCCAAGCCATGTGGCTCCCCTTTCTGGCCTAGCGGCCCTTGTTCATTTTCGCAGCGATTTCTTCGGCGGAAAGCTGGGTTTCCTCGAAGATCTCGTCTGAGTCCAAGCCGAACGCGGTATGCAAGCAACGCACCGCCTCTGCAGCCTGAGCTGCAGAAACAACAACGGAAAGGCGAATAGGCGACGTGGAGATCGCATCGATGTTGATCTGGTTCTCGCCCAAAACAGCGAACGCCTTTGCGGCAACGCCCGGCGACGACTTCATGCCGGTGCCAACCAAGCTGACCTTGGCGATGTCCTCGTCAACCACCACTTCGCGGGCGCCGATCTGCGGGGCTACCACGTCAACGGTCTCGCGAGCACGGGCAAGGTCGGCATCAGGGCAGGTGAACGAAATGTCAGTGACGCCTGCTTCGGATGCGTTCTGAATGATCATGTCGGTATTCACGCTGTTCGCGGCAAGCGCGCCAAACACCTTGGCAGCAACGCCGGTGGCATCGGGAACGCCGCGAATCGTGACCTTCACCTCGGACGTATCGTGAGCGATACCCGTGATAACGGCTTCTTCCATCATATCGGTCGCCTCCTTGACGAACGTGCCGTCGGTTTCCGTGAACGCAGAACGAGAATGAATGACGACGCCGAACTTGCGCGCGAACTCGACTGCGCGCATCTGCAGCACGCCCGAGCCAGCAGCGGACATCTCGAGCATGTCGTCGTATGAGATTTGATCAAGCTTGCGCGCATGAGGGCACACGCGCGGGTCGGCCGAGTACACGCCATCGACGTCGGAATAAATCTCGCAGACGTCGGCGTTGATGCCCCAAGCAATGGCGACAGCCGTGGTGTCGGAGCCGCCACGGCCAAGCGTGGTGATATCACCGCTGGGGTCGATGCCCTGGAAGCCGGCGATGACGGGGATGGCCCCTTCGGCAATGGCCTCCATGATGCGCTCGGAATGCACCTTCACGATTTTCGCGCGCTGATGCGAGCCGTCGGTTTCGATGCCCGCCTGACGGCCAGTGAAGCTAAGGGCTTTGTAACCGCGAGCCTCGATTGCCATGGCCAAAAGCGACATGGACACCTGCTCGCCCGTGGACAGAAGGCGGTCCATCTCGCGCACGGGCGGGTTGGGGTTAAGGGCCCGTGCCAGGCCCACAAGCTCGTCAGTGGTTTTGCCCATGGCGGAAACGACAGCGACGACGTCGTTGCCAGCTTGCTTGCGCGCGATCAGGCGCTTAGCGACTTTCTGAATGCGCTCCGGCGAGGCGACGGACGTGCCCCCGAATTTGCAGACGATTAAAGCCATGGATCCTCTCCCTGTACGGGTACGTGAATTAGCAAGACTATATCAAAAAGCCTGTGAACAGCGTGTTTCGCGTGCGGGAATTCGCGCGAACGGCGAGAAGCCGCTTTCGATTCCCGCATCTCGCAAGCGATCTACCTCGGTCAATAAAAATAACCGCCAACCACATATGGATGACGGTTATAACGAGACTCGATGTTCGCGTGAACGCGTTACATGTTCTTCAGCGAAATGTTGCCCATGCTATCGGCAACGTCTTCGGTAAGGTCGCAGACTTCCTCGAGGCTGTCGAACAGGTTGGCCCAAACCATAACCTCGATAGGATCTTCGGGATGCTGGAACAGCTCGCGAACGGCCTTGAGATACAGCTTATCGCCTTGTTCCTCGAGATCGCTGACCTCGTCAAGGAAGGAATGAAGCTTCTTGGACTTCTTGAAGTTGCGGAAATCATCCATAGCGCGGTAAATGGCCTTGGTTGCCTTACGGATGATCTTCGCGAACTCGAGCGCGTCTTTATGCATGTAGTGGATGTCGTACATGTAGAAGCGCTGCATGACCTCTTCGATGCCGTCAATGACGTTGTCAAGGTTCTGGGAAAGCTCAAGGATATCGCCGCGCTCGATAGGCGTGATGAAGTCGACTGCAACGCACTGGAAGTTCTGGTCGTCCAGAAGATCGCCGCGATGCTCGATCTCGTGAGCCCTATCAAGAGGCTCCTTCAGCGCGTCGGTGGTGGTGAAACCCTCGATGACTTCGACAAGAAGCTCGGCTTCCTCTACCGCAATCTTCGCCTGCTTCTCGAACGCGTCAAAATAATCGGACTTGTGCTTCTTAGACACGATGGTCTCCTTCAGTCGGCTATATACAGATTCTACTGCATGAAACAAGCTCAACCATGCTTAACGTACGATGTTATGCCTCATTATGGGCGATCAAAGGCAGCTTTTACGGACGTCGTCGCTTCGTTCGCCAAACCGTTACCCATCAGATCGGGACAACCTCGGTGCAGCTTAAGCGTAATACGCGAAAACGCGACGCCTTTCGGCACCGATGGTTGTTTGCTCGCCGTGGCCGGGCAAAACGACGGTCTGATCGGGAAGCACGGCAAGACGCTTAAGAGATGCTCTCATGTCGGGCATGCTGCCACCCTCGAAGTCGGTGCGGCCGATGCCTCCGTAGAACAGCGTGTCGCCCGAGATAAGAACCGGCGCGCCACCCTTGACGACGCCGAACTGCGGGTCAAGGAACAGACACATGCTTCCGGGCGTGTGGCCGGGCGTAAGAACGACCTTCCAAGCCATGTTGCCAATCTGGACGACGTCGCCGTCATCAACCGGCTGATCGACTTCGCAAGCCGGGAACTCATTATCGTCGCGGGAAGGCTTCACCGTGCGCTCGATGTAGGGAGCGTCGACTTTCGAAGCAATGACGGTTGCGCCCGTCAGCCTGCGCAGCTTAGCCGCGGCACCCACGTGATCGTAATGGCTGTGGGTGAGGATGATGGCGTCGAGCTTCTTCTTGCCAAGCTTCTCAAGTGCGCCGATGATGACGTCGGAATCGCAGGTCGGATCGACCACGATGGTGGCTGCATCGTCGGAGATGATGTAGACGTTGTTCTCGATGGGGCCCATCACCATGAAGTGAATGGGAAGGCAACCATCTTTCACTTTATGCAGATCCATTCTGATCCTTTCTAGCTAGCTATCCCGAGCTTTAATATGGGCGCTGTCGACAGCAATCAACTTCGTTAATTGCTGTCTCGGCGTCCCACGCTCTCACCGGGCTTCATACGGCGGGCTTCGAAAACGCCGTCGACGTCGTAAAGCTCGGCGATGATGTCGTCAACATGCTCGACATCGGAAACCTGGAACAGGAAGCGCATGGTAACCATGTCGTCGCGCTGCGTCGATGTGGAGGCGTTCAAAACGTTGACGCCCTCCTCGGACAGAACGGCAACGACATCGCGCAGCAGGTTCATGCGATCAAGAGCCTCAATGTAAACGTCGATCTTGTACGACGTCGAAACAGCGGGATCTTTCTCCCATTCAACCTGAATGATGCGCTCGGGCTCGCGCAGCAGGTCCTTGGCGTTCGGGCAGTCGGCACGGTGAACGGAAACGCCTCGACCACGCGTGACGAATCCCAAAATGTCGTCGCCGGGAACCGGGTTGCAGCACTTCGACAGGCGCACCAGCACGTCGTCCAAGCCCTTCACCACAACGCCCGTGTCCGAATGCGTCTCGCGACGCTTCGGGCGCTTCACGCTGGTAAGCATAGGCGGCATCTTGCCCGTTGCCATGGTTGACATGCCGATGGCGGGGCGCTCGGCTTCCTTCTTGCCGTCGTCGACGACCAGCTTCAGGATGCGGTTGGCAACATGCTGCGGGCTTTCCTTGCCGGCGCCAATGTTCACCAGCATGTCGTCGCCGTCTTTATAGCCCATGCTCTCGGCGGTGGTTTTCACCGCACGCGTCATCTGGGCGTTCGAAAGGCCCAAGCCATGCTTGCGCATCTCGCGCATCAGCTTGTCGTGGCCCATCTGCAAATCGTCGCCGCGGTTTGCCTTCGAGAAGTAGTTCCTGATCTTCGAACGCGCCGACGGCGTGCGGACGACGCTCAGCCAGCCGCGCGAGGGCGTGGCGCTTTTCTGCGTGAGGATCTCAACGCGGTCGCCCATCTGCAGCTTGTACGACAACGGCACGATCTTGCCGTTGGCCTTGGCGCCAACGCAGTGGTTGCCAACCTCGGTGTGAATGGCGTAGGCGAAGTCGACCGGAGTGGAACCTGAACGCAGGCTCTTGACCTCGCCCTTCGGGGTGAACACGAACACCTCGTCTGGATCAAGGTCGACTTTCAGGTCTTTCAGGAACTCGCGCGAATCCTGGGTTTCATCCTGCCAGTCAACCATCTGACGAAGCCACGCCAGCTGTTTGTCGAACTCGGCGTCCTTGCCCTGCTTGCCGCCGTTTTCCTTGTACAGCCAGTGAGCCGCGACGCCGAACTCGCTTTTCTGGTGCATTTCCTCGGTGCGGATCTGAACCTCAAGCGGCTTGCCGGACGGGCCGATGACCGTGGTGTGCAGGCTTTGGTACATGTTGAACTTCGGCATGGCGATGTAGTCTTTGAAACGCCCGGGCATAGGGTGCCACAGCGTATGCACCGCGCCCAGCGCCGAATAGCAATCCTTAACGGACTTCACGATCAAGCGCACGGCGATCAGGTCGAAGATCTCGCTGAACTCCTTGTCGCGCTTGGTCATTTTCTGATAGATGGAGTACAAATGCTTGGGACGGCCCATGATCTCGGCCTCGACGCCGATCTTCTCCATCTCGTCGTGCAGAAGGTCGATGACTTGCTTCAAGTATGCCTCGCGCGTTGCGCGGCTTTCAGCAACTAGGCGCTTGACCTGCTGATACTTCGCAGGCTCAAGGTAGTAGAAAGACAGGTCCTCTAGTTCCCACTTAATGGAGTTGATGCCCAGACGGTGCGCGATGGGCGCGTAGATCTCAAGCGTCTCACGCGACTTGAAGATGCGACGGTCCTCGCGAAGCGACGACAACGTGCGCATGTTGTGCAGACGGTCGGCGAGCTTGATGACAACCACGCGGATGTCCTGGTTCATGGCCACGAACATCTTGCGGATGGTTGCCGCTTGCTCGTCGGAAAGGCTTTCCACCTCGATGCGGGTGATTTTGGTGACGCCCTCGACCAGCTGGGTGACGCGCTCACCGAACAGGCGCGTGATATCGCGGTCGGTGGTTTCGGTGTCCTCGATGGTGTCGTGAAGAAGCGCGGCGCACAGGGTTTCGACGTCCATACGCAGGTCGGCCAAAATGATGGCAACCTCAACGGGGTGAGCAACGAACGGCTCGCCGCTCTTGCGCAGCTGGCCCTTGTGAACCTTGCGTGCAAAGGCGAACGCCTCCACGAGCTTCTCTTCCTCGTCCTCGGTAAGGTAAGATTTGGTCATTTCCTGCAGGACAGCGAAACGCTCTTCGGGGGTTTCGCCCTTGCTGCGGGCACCGTGACCAACCTTGTAGTCGTTTTCCTCAAGCACGTTTCCGCGCGCATCGGAAGCGATGGAGGTCAGGCCCGCCAAATCCTTCGCGTCAGCCATGATGATCCCCTTGCCTTCCCACGTGTTCGCACGGTAGAAACCGAACGCGCACCTCGTTTATACGTAACCTGTTCATTATATCGCAGCAGCCGCACAAGACGTATGCCGCCCGCACGGGCCGCCGCGTTCAGCAAGCTAACGCAAGCAACCCGCCTGCGCACGCTACGAGCACAGGCAGTCGCCGGTCTCGGCGCAGGCCGGAACGATCGGAGCCGAAATGCGGCCCTGCAGGGTGCAGGCGTCCTCATCCATGGCGCGGTGCTTGTATTCGTCGAAGATCGCGCGCTCGCCCATGCCCTCGCGGTAACGCACACTGTCGGTGAGGTCGACCTTCTGATGGCCGCTTTCCACCCTGACAGTGCGCGTCTCTTCACCCGAGGTGAACTCGGCATGGGTTTGGATAAGCCCCAACTCGCGGAAGACGGCGATGGCGCATTCGACGCTGTCGGCGCTCATCGGGTTATTCGGATCGATGCCGTACGCGATCTCGGAAGTGCCCGCCGAGAACGACACGTCACCGGCGTTGCGCTGACGCGCGGTTAGATAGCGGTACACCTGCACCAGCACGTCGCGGTCTGGCGTCGCCCCGGCAAGCGCCGTCTCGTTCAGCTGGGCGTCGCCGCGGTTGTACAACAGGTGAACGAACGATTCGCGCCCGTCGCGGCCCGCGCGGCCGCTCATCTGGTTGAACTCGATCTCGTTGAACGGCATGTTGAACAGCACGACGTGCCTGATGTCGGGGATGTTCACGCCTTCGCCGAACGCAGACGTGGACACCAGAACCGAAAGCGCGCCCGAGCGGAACATCTCCTCGATGCGCGTGCGCTCGGCGCGGTCGAGGCCCGCGTTGTAGAAACCGATCATCGGCGCAAGCTGGCCAACCTTCGAGCGAAGGATGCGCGCAACGGTGATCGAACGCTCGCGCGAGCTGACATACACGACGGTCTTCTCGCCGGTGGCCACCAGTTTCGCCAGGTAGTCCTCGCGGGCGCGCATGCCGCGCCTGTCGTCAACCACCAAGTTGGTACGGGCGGTTCGGTCGAAAACGCATGCCTCGATGGGCAGAATGGATGCGATGTCACGCGCCACGTTTCCGTCGGCGGTTGCGGTAAGAGCCAGCACCGTGGGGCTGCCCAAACGCTCGATGGACTTGCCAATGGTGCCGTAAGCCTCGCGGCTGCCGTTACGGTACTGCGCGATGTGGTGCGCCTCGTCAACCACGACGAAACCGAACCTATCGCCCACGGCAAGCTCGTCAACGTGGTATTCCAAGAACTCGGGCGTGGTCAGCACCATGTCGGTTGAGCCGTCGGCGATGGCGCGGTAAATGTGTTCGCGCTCCTTCGGGGTGCTTTCGCCAGTAAGCACGTCAATCTGAAGGCCGAAACGGGAAAGCGCATCGTTCAGGTGGAACGACTGATCGGTGATAAGAGCACGCAGCGGGTACACGAACAGGCTTGCCTTGCCATCGCGCAGCGCCGTCATCGCGGCATGCACATGGAAAGTAAGCGATTTGCCGCGACCTGTGGCCATAACGGCCATGACCGACTTGCCTTCGCCCAACAGGTCAAGCACCTCGCGCTGCGAATCATGCAGCGAGCCGTCGCCGATCAGGGCACCGATGATGTCGGATTCCAGCTTGGCGGGATTGCTTTGCGCGCGGCGCTGCCACTTCTCGCGGTTCGAAGTGCGATCGGCCTCGTACGCCTCGATGGCAGACGAGCTTTCGATGCAGTCCTCGCACAGCGATTCGTCGCTTGCGGCGAACAGGCTGGTGACGAAACGCGTGTTGCCCGGGTCAAGCGTGGCCGCAAGAGCGCCGCACATGCCGGCGGGCGAAAGCGACTTCAACATGGCCTTCACCGTGCGACGGCCGCGCCATTCGTCAATCTGAACCTCGAACGCGGCATTCACCACGTTGCAGGTTTTCATGAGCTCATCGATGTCGTTGCAATGGAACATGATGCCCGACACGCGGTTCGTGCCATCGGAAAGCGCGCACGAGAAGTGGTTCTTCTCGGCGCCCACCGCGCGGCAGTTCGCCATGGTCACGTCGCGCGCCAACAGGCAGGGCACGCGGTTTTCCTGGCCGAACGGGGCCAGCTTCTCCATCAGCTCGACGTTCTCGATGGTCAGCTCGTCAAGCGAGACCATTGAGTCGATCTCGATAAGTGGATGGAACGCGTCTTCGGGAAGTTGGTCCATGTAATCGCACAGGCGCTTGGTGAACTCTTCCAAGTTCGCAACAGGAAGCGTGACGCCCACAGCGGCGCCATGGCCGCCGAAGCGGGTGAGCAGGTCTTCGGTCGAAGCAACGGCATCGAACAGATTCACCTGGCCAACCGTGCGGCCGCTTCCGCGCGCCTCGTCGCCATCGATGGTGAACAGCAAGCACGGAACGCCGTAAGTGTGCACCAAGCGGCTGGCAACGATGCCCTTCACGCCCTCGTGCCAGCCCTCGCCCGCCACCACCAGCACACGCTGGCCATGGTAGACGGCGGCGGCCTTCTCGCGAGCCACCTCGGAAAGCTCGGCCTCGATTGCGCGGCGGCGGTCGTTCACGGTCTCAAGTTCTGCGGCAAGCTTGCATGCCTCATCGAAATCGTCGGTCATCAGCAGGTCGAGGGCGATTTGCGCATCGCCCATGCGGCCGGCGGCGTTCAAGCGCGGGATCAGCGAGAAGCTGAGGTTGGTTGCGGTGACCTGCTTGCCCGCCGCACCCGAACGGCCCAGAAGGGCTGCAATGCAGGGACGCGAGGACGCGTTGATGCGCTTGAGGCCGTCGCTGACCAGCGCGCGGTTCTCGTCGCGCATGGGCATAAGGTCGGCAACCGTGCCCAAGGTGGCAAGGTCGGTGTAGTCGCGCCACAAATGCGGGAAACCGAAGCGGCCGCCCATCACCTGGACAAGCTTCAGCGCCACGCCGACGCCGGCAAGAATGGAACTGGGGCACGACGAGCCGCACTTAGGATCGGCCACAGGCACGCCATCGGGCACCAAATCGGCGGGCTCGTGATGGTCGGTGATCACCACATCGACGCCCTGCGCCACGATGTCGGTCACTTCAACCTTGCTGGAAATACCGCAGTCAACCGTGACGATGACCTCGGGATCGAGCTTGCGAACGCGCTCGAACGCCACGGCGGAAAGGCCGTAGCCCTCGTCGAAACGGCGCGGGATGAACGGCGTGACATGACCACCCAGCGCGCGCAAGCCGCGTGTGAGCACGGCAGTTGCCGAGATGCCGTCGACGTCGAAGTCGCCGTACACCACGATGTGCTTGTGCTCGCGGACGGCAGCCTCAAGAGCATCGGCCACTTTGTCGATTTGCGGGATAAGGTATGGGTCAAGCCAATCGCGCTCAAGCGAGGGCGACAAGAACCGCTCCGCCTTCTCGACGGTGGTTATTCCCCTGCTTGCCATGGTGGTCGCGATGAAATGCGGCAATCCGAAATGCCCCTGCAGCTGGGAGACGACATGCGGATCCGCCGCGCTGATGTTGAATTGCGCCGGCATGAATGGTACCTCGTGAAAAAACTCGCTCGTATTAGTCGAGGCTTATTCTCGCACAACACAGCGTAGAGGACACGGATAATCGGCGGAAGCTTACGCGAGGTTCAAGGAAGGGCGCACATGATCGGGCCATGCGGCGGCACGCAAAACGGCCCGCCCCCATCGCGGGGAAGCGGGCCGTTCAGATTCAAACAACATGTGAATCACTCGCTGCGCATCGGCGAGCTGCGAATCACTGCAGGTGAATTACTGCAGCTTGTTCTCTTCGATGATTCCATCGAGCGTGCGCCATGCAAGCTCAGCGCACTTGACGCGGGCGGGCATGCGGGAAATGCTCTCGAGCTCGGCAGCCTCGTCCAAGTCCTCGCGATCGTCGTCGGAAAGCTCCTTGCCCTGGATCATGCCGATGAACAGGCCGCTCAGGCGCTTGGCCTCCTCGACGGTCTCACCGGTGATGAGGTCGGCCATGATGTCGGCGGAAGCCTGCGAGACAGCGCAGCCGTGGCCGGTGAACGCAGCCTCGGTGATGACGCCGTCGGCAACCTTCAGCTTCAGGACCATCTCGTCGCCACAGCTGGGGTTGATGCCCTCGTGCTCGAAGTCAGCGTCCTGAATGTCGTACTTGTAGTCGGGGTGCGCGTTGTGCTCCATAAGAGCCGCGGTGTAGATGTTAGATGCCATCGAACATGCTCCAAACCAGTTTCAGGCCGTCGATCAGCTGATCGATATCGGCTTTGTCATTGTAGAAGGCCATGGACGCGCGGCAATTCGACATGCAGCCCAGCTGGGACATAAGCGGCTGAGCACAGTGATGGCCGGCGCGAATGGCAACGTGAACGCTGTCAAGGATGCCCGACACGTCGTGCGGGTGGACGTTCTTCACGTTGAAGCTGATGACGCCATGGTGCTCGGCGGAGTCCCTGGGGCCGTAGATGCTGATGAAGTCCAGCTTCGAAAGCTCATCGAAGCAGTACTTGGTCAGCGCGGCCTCGCGGGACTGCATGGCCTCCCAACCCACCTGCTCGACATAGGTAAGCGCGGCGCCCAGGGCGTAAGCGCCCGCAGCGTCCTGCGTGCCTGCCTCGAACTTCTCGGGCACGGGCGCCCAAACGGCGCTCTGCTCGGACACGGAGTCGATCATCTCGCCGCCTGTCAGGAACGGGGGCATTGCATCAAGCAGCTCGTGCTTGCCCCACAAGATGCCGACACCCATGGGACCGAACACCTTATGGCCGCTGAAGGCGAAGAAATCGCAATCGAGTTCGGTCACGTTCACGGGCATGTGCGGCACGCTTTGGGCGCCGTCGACAACCATGTACGCACCGAACTCGTGGGCGATCTGGCCCAGCAGCTTGACGTCGTTCTTAACACCCAAGACGTTCGACACCTGCATGGCGGAAACGATCTTGGTCTTCGGACCGATCTTCGCGCGCATCTCCTGTTCGGTCAGATGGCCCTCTTCGTCAAGGTACATGTACACCAGCTTGGCGCCATGGCGCTTGCAAGCAAGCTGCCACGGCACGCAGTTGGAGTGATGCTCCATGATGGTGATGCAAACCTCGTCGCCGGGCTTGAGCACCATCTCGGAAAGCGAGAATGAGATCAGGTTCAAGGCCTCGGAGGTGTTGCGGCACAAAACGATGTCGTGCCAGTTGTCCCCGCCCGCGCCGATGAAACGAGCGATGTGCTTTCGCGCGTCGTTGATGGCGTTGGTGGCCTCGTAGGAAAGCTCGTACAGGCCGCGCAGCGGGTTGGCGTTCATGGTTTCGTAGAACTCGCGCTGAGCGTCAAGCACCGCAGCCGGGCGCTGAGCCGTGGCGGCGCTGTCAAGGAACGCCACCTCGGGATGACGGCCGAACAGCGGGAAGTCCTTCTTGTACGGGTTAGCCTCGATGTCCACACCGTTTACCAGGTATGCCATAGCTTAGGCCTCCTCTTCAAGGAAATCGGCGTCGAAGCCGTCGACCAGCGTGGTTGCCAGACGAAGAACGCCCTCGCGGCTTGCCTGATCAGGGGCATCGATTGCAGCCTGCTCGAGCATGGCGCGAACGAACATCTGCTCGGCCGCCTCCTGCGAAAGACCACGGCTTGCCAGATAGAACATCTGCTCGGGGCGAACATGGCCGATAGCCGCACCGTGGTTGCCCGCGACGTCGTCTTCGTTGCACAGAATGACGGGGACCGACTTGTTCTCGACGTCGTCGTCGACAAGCAGAACGGTTTCGTGCTCGGTGCCTTCAGCGCCCTTGCAGCCACGGACGAAGTCGATGGTGCCGCGCAGGGTTTTCTTGCTTTTACCAGCAAGAACGCCGTTGGAGTTGATGTTGCACTGCGTCTTCACGCCATTGTGGCGCAGGGTGTAGTTGATGTCGTGAACCTGTTCGCCATGACCCAGGTAGCGTGCCTCGATGCCCATGCGCGAACGATTGCCGCGGATATCGCCGCCGATGCCCGTGAAGGTGTTACTTGCGCCCAGGATGGTCTGACGCACGTCGATTTTTGCGTCGTCCCAGGTGAAAAGACCCATGTCGTCAAGGTCGATCCAGCCGTCGTCAAGCGTCTGAGTGCGAACGATGCGGATGGACGCGTCGGAATCGGCGAAGGCACGAACGGACGTGCCCACCACGCCGGTGCCCCCATCGGGGGAATCGACGTTCAAGATGAGCGTGACGTCGGAGCCAGCGCCGGCCACGACGTCGACCACGGCGAAGTTCATGGCCCCGTCGACGCCCGTGACGTCAAGGGTAGCCTGAACCGACTTGCCAGCCGAAGCGGTGATGACCACAGGTTCGTCGGCGTACTCGCGCATGAAGGAGTACACCTCGGTACTGATGCCGGTTTCAAACGCGACAGCCAGGCTGCGCGACTCGCCCACGGCATCGGACGCCGCCTGATAACGAGAAAGCGCGGTGCCGCCGTACAGGCCGTCGTCATCTTTTTTGGCCTCGTCGACGCGTGCGGTGGTCAGGTACGGCTCGGTGTGGGTTTCTTCCCATGCAGCCTGAGCCTGGGCGATGGCGGCCTCGAACGCGTCGGGTTCGCCGAACGCGCCGTCGGTTGCCGCTACGGAAACAGCACATGCCTCGTCAAGACCCGCGGGGATCTCGATGGTGGTGCTGCTGGTTTTCATGCGATGCCACGTCGGAGCGGGCATTGCGTTGGCTTTATCGAAAACAATTGCCTCCATTAGCCGATTGCCCCCTCCATCTCGAGTTTGATCAGGTTGTTCATCTCAACGGCATACTCAAGCGGCAGCTCCTTGGAAACGGGCTCCGCGAAGCCGTTGACGATCATGGTGCGGGCCTCCTCTTCGGAAAGACCGCGACTCATCAGGTAGAAGATCTTGTCGTCGCCGATGCGGCCGATGGTTGCCTCGTGTCCCACGTCGACGTTCTTGCAACGGATGTCCATTGCGGGAATGGTGTCGGAGCGGCTGGTGTCATCCAGCATGAGGGACTGGCACGAGACGCTTGCCTTCGAACCCGTTGCCTTCGGGGTTGCGACAACCGAGCTGCGGAACGTGGAGATGCCGCCGCTCTTCGAGATGGACTTGGTCTCGATGAACGCCGAGGTTTCGGGGGCGTTCAGAACAACTTTGCAGCCCGTGTCAAGGTTCTGACCCTGACCGGCGAATGTGATGCCCGTGAAGCTGGACTTCGCCTTGCGACCGTTCAGGATGCTCATGGGGTACAAGTAGCCGACATGGCTGCCGAACGAACCCGAGATCCACTCGATCTCGCCGCCCTCGTCGACGATGGAGCGCTTGGTGTTCAGGTTGTACATGTTCTTCGACCAGTTCTCGATGGTCGAGTAGCGCAGATGCGCGTTCTTGCCGACGAACAGCTCGACGGCGCCTGCATGCAGGTTAGCCACGTTGTACTTCGGGGCGCTGCAGCCCTCGATGAAGTGCAAGTCAGCCTCATCCTCGACGATGATGAGCGTGTGCTCGAACTGGCCGGCGCCCTTCGCGTTCAGACGGAAGTAGCTTTGCAGCGGGTAGTCGAGCTTGGTGCCCTTTGGCACGTACACGAACGAGCCACCCGACCACACGGCGCCATGAAGGGCGGCGAACTTGTGGTCCTCGGGCGTGATGAGCGTCATGAACTTCTCGTGGATGAGCTCGGCGTACTCGCCGTGAAGGGCCTCCTCGATGCCGGAGTACACAATGCCAAGCTTGGCAGCGGAGTCCTGCATGGAGTGATAAACCAGCTCGGAGTCGTACTGAGCGCCAACGCCAGCCAGGTAGGAGCGCTCGGCTTGGGGAATGCCCAGACGCTCGAAGGTGTCCTTGATGTTTTCGGGGACGCTTTCCCAGTCGCTCTTCTGCTCGGTGTTGGGCTTTACGTAAGTGATGATGTTGTCCATGTCCAGGCCGGCGATGGAAGGACCCCAGTCGGAAACGGGCATGGAGTTGTAAATCTCAAGCGACTTCAGACGATGCTCGAGCATCCACTCGGGCTCGTCCTTCTTCGCGGAAATCTCGCGCACGATGTCGGGCGTCAGGCCCGCATCAAGCTTCTCGGCGTCGTTGTCGTCGTAGCGGAAATCGTACAGGCTACGATCGATGTCGGCGACTTCGGTACGTTGCTTTACCATGGTTGCCCCTTAGTTCTGGGCGTCGGTCATGAACTGCTCGAAGCCGTTGGCGTCGATGTTTGCGATCATGTCGGCATCGCCCTCGGCGACGATGTGACCGCCCAGCATGACATGGACACGATCGACATCAAGGTGCTCGAGGATGCGCGTGTTGTGCGTGATGATGAGCAGGGTGCCGTCGCAGGACTCACGGTAAGCCTCCATGCCCTTCGAAACGACGGACAGAGCGTCGACGTCAAGGCCCGAGTCGGTTTCGTCAAGGATGGCCAGCTTCGGCTGCAGAAGAAGCAGCTGGAGCATCTCGACCTTCTTCTTCTCGCCGCCCGAGAAGCCAACGCCCAGCTCGCGATCGAGCCACTCGGTGCCGAAGTCAAGCTCCTCGGCCAGCGACTTGATGCGCTTGCGGAATTCCTTGTTCTTCATCTTCATGCCCTCGCGGCCCTCGAGAGTTGCGCGAAGGAAGCTGGACAGCGGCACGCCAGGGATCTCGACCGGCGCCTGGAAGCTCAGGAACAGGCCTGCGCGCGAGCGCTTGTCGGGGGTAAGATCGGTGATGTCGACGCCGTCGAAGATGATCTTGCCGTCGGTGATGGTGTACGTGGGGTCGCCCATGGCAACGTGGCCCATGGTGGACTTGCCAGCGCCGTTGGGGCCCATGAGAACATGAACCTCGCCCTGCGCGACTTCAAGGTTGACGCCGTCGAGGATGGGTTTCTCATCCACGGAAGCGGAGAGGTTTTGAATAGCCAGCAAAGCATCTCTCGTCATTTGGCTTTTCCTGTTCTAATCGTGAAACTCTATAAATTGACTAGGGTTTAAGATAGGCTTCATGGGGGAATAGTCAACCTTTCCCTAGTAAAATACTAGAATTAAGCGGTAGGCGAACAACCTGCGTCGCAATGCGGGCAAACCGCAGATAGGGACCGCTTCCGAAAGTCCACGAACTGGCCGAAAAAGGGGCGAACGAATGCTCATCACCAGTAAAGGTCGCTATGCGCTGCGCCTTATGATTTTCGTTGCCGCCTCGGGTGAAGGCGCCAAGGTCACGCTGCGCCAAGTGGCCGATTCCGAGAATATCTCGCTGAAGTACCTGGAACAGCTTGCGCACACGCTAGTGAAGGCCGAGCTGCTTGCAAGCGTGCGCGGACATGGCGGCGGTTACCGCCTGGCGCGCAAAGCCGCAAGCATCAAGGCCGGCGATGTCATCCGCGCCGCCGAGGGCACCACTACCCCCGTTGCATGCGCAGGCCTTGACGACATGTGCCCGCGCGAAAGCATGTGCTCCACCGTGGCGTTCTGGGCTGGCCTTGACGAGGTCATCGAGAACTACGTCGACGGCGTCACGCTGGCCGACTTAGCTCAGACGTCATTCGTCAACCTCATCCCCCTGAAAGAGGACGTCGCGGAAGAAGTTGCCAACGCAACCTGCGGCAAGCGCTAGCCTTTGGGCGCAAACCATGCCATCGAACCCGCAACTGCCATTAAGCTCCTGCAAATCGGCGCCCAACGGCGCTTCATTTTAAACAAATAAGCACCGATTCAACCTTTCGTTCTGCTTTTTCATTCAAGGTTTGATGGAACAGCAGAACGACCTCGCAAGCCTCTTCTTTCGCATGTAATAAAAGGTCTACGCCCGAGTCAGCCCTCCAAGAAGGTGCACTGGCCTGATCATCACCACGCTCAAACTGGATCGATTTTTCAAGAGCATCCCTTGAAAGCCAATAGACATCTTCTGAAGAATCTAACCTAACCAAAACGCCGTCATCGCGCTCCGTTAAATCGACGATACAGCCTTCGGCTTGATTCAAGTAGTAATCGGCAGCTCCCTTTTCCAAGCCACCAAGACTAAAAGCGATAAATAGCACCGCCCCGACAAATACGAGCGCACCAGCAAAAGCAATCAGCAAAGAGCAGCGCTTCATTGTCTTTAGCCTTCAAGTTTCTCGGAAGCTTCCAGCCATTCCATTTCCAGCTCTTCCAGCTGCGCTTTCAGGTCGTCTATCTTCTGCTGAGCTTCGCCCAGCTTCATGAAATCGGTGGGGTCGATCTCGAACATAGCCTGCTTGGCATCTTCGATCTTCCCTTCCAGAGTGCGCATCTTGCGTTCGGTCGAAGCCACCTGCTTCTTCAGCGCGCGCATCTCATTGTTCGACAAGCCGCCGCCCGCAGGTTTCGCGGCGTCGGAAGCGGCCTTGGCCATTTCCTTCGCCTGCTTCACGGCTCCGTGATGCTCGGCCTCAAGTTGCAGGTACTCGTCAACGCCGCCGGGCAGATGGCGAACCACGCCGCCGATCAGGGCATACTGGTTATCGGTTACGCGCTCCATCAGGTAACGGTCGTGCGTGACTAGGATAAGCGTGCCGGGCCAGCCGTCCAGAAGGTCCTCCACCGCGGCCAGCATGTCAACGTCAAGGTCGTTGCCCGGCTCGTCCAGAATCAACACGTTGGGCTGGTCAAGCAGGATCATCATCAGAGCCAGACGGCGCTTCTGTCCACCCGACAAGTCGCAGACGGGCTCGTTCAGATCGGCCTTGGTGAAACCCAGGCGCTCAAGAAGATCGCCGGGCGTCTGCTCCTTGCCGTCAAGCATGACGCGCGTGGTGTAGCGGCCAACCACCTGGCGAACGCGGTCGTTCCCCAGCTTAGTCAGATTGTCCAGATGCTGCGACAGCACCGCGAACTTCACGGTCTTACCTATTTTCACGCGGCCGCGAACCGGCGTGATCAAGCCCTCGATCGTGCGCAGCAGCGTTGTTTTGCCGGCGCCGTTCTCGCCCAGAATGCCCACGCGGTCGCCCGGGCCGATGTTCCAGGTAACGTCATGGAACACCAGCTTGTCGGAATCGTCGTAGCTTACCGCCACGTTCTCAAGGTCGACGCACTCCTTGCCCAAGCGGGCAACGGCCATGCGCTGCAGCTCAAGCGAGTTGCGCAGCGGTGGCACGTCGGCAATAAGGTCCTGAGCTGCCTTGATACGGAACTTCGGCTTGGTGGAGCGCGCCTGTGCGCCACGAGAAAGCCAGGCAAGCTCACGGCGAATTTTGTTCTGACGGCGCTCTTCGGTGACGCGGGCCACGCGATCGCGCTCGACGCGCTGCATGATATAGGCCGAGAAGCCGCCTTCGAACGGTTCGATGATACCGTCGTGCACTTCCCACATGTCAAGGCACACTTCGTCAAGGAACCAGCGGTCATGCGTGACCACCAGCAAAGCGCCCTGACCGGGACGCCAGCGGTTCTTCAGGTGCTGAGCCAGCCAGTTGATGGCGCGGACGTCCAAATGGTTAGTGGGCTCGTCCAGCATAAGGACGTCCCACTTCCCCACCAGAAGACGCGCAAGATCGACGCGACGGCGCTGACCGCCGGAAAGCTGGCCGACAAGGCCCTCCCAAGGAATGTCGGAGATCAAGCCGTCGATGATGGCGCGAACCTCGGCGTCGCCCGCCCATTCGTATTCGGGCAGGTCGCCAACAACCGACTGATGCACGGTGGCGTCATCGGAAAGGTCGTCGGTCTGACCCAGCACGCCCACCGTGACGTCGCGCGTACGGACGACGCGGCCCGAATCGGGCTCGAGCCTTCCGGAAAGAAGCGACAGCAGCGTGGACTTGCCGTCGCCATTGCGGCCGACAATGCCGATGCGGGCACCCTCGTCAACGCCAAGCGACACGTCGCCGAACACCGTTTTTGTGGGGAAATTGACCCCGATCTTCTCGCAACCAAGCAAAAACGCCATGCGTTACCCCTTGTGAATCGTCTTGTTCAACTGCGATTATAAAATGACAAAGGCGATTCCGCCAAAACGGAACCGCCCTCACACAACCTTGGCAGAGAGGTTCGGGCTTCCATTGGATAATAAAGAGAAAAGACCAAGTCACCAGCCCGAACAAATCGTTAATTAGAACCCAAGTTGGAAAAACGATCAAAGAACGCCTTCAACCTCTCGATAACGCGAGCCTTCATCTCGACGTACGCATTTGCGGGAGCGAAACGGCTGGGCTTCTTCGTCATAAGGCTCACAATTGCAGTGCCGCTTTCAGGCACGCCTCCACCTGCAAACGCTCCAGCAACGAACTCACGCGTGGCCGCGCCATCAAGCGACTCTTCAGCAATGATCGCAGAGAGCTCGCGCTCCTTCGCCTCGGCGATGTACTTCTCCCAATCGGCGGCAACATCATCACTGGAATCAAGACTATCGATGAATGCATGGATAAGATCTTTTTTTATTGCGCAGCTCGTAACTGGCAGCAATAGCGCGTTCGATGTCTCCGATGATCACTTTATCAGTGCAGTTAGAGTCGTGGTACTTCTGCACCAGCATCAGAATGTAGTCGATGTTAATATCAACCTGTTTCAGAAGCTCGATCTCGAAAACAAGATCGTCATTGATAAGGGCAGCTTCTTCCTTCTCGCCGCGCCACTTTCGATAGAGCTCGTTGTAAACGCTACGGTAATCCTGCTCATCGCGGGGAGTCAGATCGTCATCCCCTTCGAAGTCGTCAAACGAAGTAAGGATGTTGCGCAGACGAAGGATAACGCCAAACAGTCGAATAAACTCTTTCTGCAGCTCTTCGCCCATCGTCACCGCACCCGAAAGAACAAGCTCCAACGGGAATCGCTCACGCAGCTGAGCCAAGCGCTCCCTGTACTCTGCAAGGTACTCGGCATACGGCTTCAACAGAACCACGCCGCCTGCATCCTTATCGCCGAACAAGCTGATCGCATGGTTCACGCGATCCTCTAAATTGCGGAAGCACACGATGTTGCCGAAAGTCTTCACAGAGTTGAGGATGCGATTAGTTCGAGAAAATGCCTGGATAAGGCCATGATCTCGCAAGTCCTTGTCCACCCAAAGCGTATTCAGCGTAGTGGCATCGAAGCCTGTTAGGAACATGTTGACGACGATGGCCAAATCAACCTGGCGCTTCTTAAGACGCTCGGAGAGATCCTTGTAGTACCCTTGGAACCCCTGCGAGCTGGTATCGAAACTAGTAGCGAACATGGCATTGTAGTCCGTTATAGCCGCTTCCAAGAAGTCGCGACTCGGAGTGTCCAGGCTCTCGACATCGAAGCTCTCATCTGGCAAACCGCAACCATCATCCGACTCGTTAGGACCGAAGCTGTAGATAAGCGCCACCTTAAGCTTCTCGCCCGGACGCTCCACCTGTATGCGCTTGAAGGCCGAATAGTATACCTTCGCCATGTCGATGCTCGCAGTAGCAAGAATCGAGTTAAAGCCCATGACGCGGCGGCCTTTAAGCTCATAGCCGGTAGAACGCTTAGTCTTTTGCGCATAATGATCAAGAATATAGTTGACCACTACGTCTACACGAGCCGCAGCCTTATAAGCCCCCTCGCGATAGATGTCGTAAACTTTCTGATCCTCATACTGCTCGCGCTCGCGAACCGTCTTGATATAGTCCACGCGGAAAGGCAGCACGTTCTCATCGCGAATGGCATCAACGATAGTGTAGGTGTGCAACTTTTCGCCGAAAGCCTGTTCGGTAGTTCGCAAATTCGCAACCTTACCGCTACCGGCATTCTCGGCGAAGATCGGCGTGCCAGTGAAACCAAACAGGTGGTAGTTCTTGAAATGCTTTGTGATCGCAACATGCATATCGCCGAACTGACTGCGGTGACACTCATCGAAAATGATGACGCAGTGCTGCTTGTACACATCGTGACTAGCGTTCTTCTTGATAAAAGTTGAGAGCTTCTGAATGGTTGTAACCAAAATCCGACAGCCCGGATCGGCTAGCTGCCTGGCTAAAACCGCCGTCGATTCGCTACCGTCAACGGCGCCCTTCTCGAAGCGGTCGTATTCGCGCATGGTCTGATAATCCAGATCCTTGCGATCGACAACGAACATGACCTTCTCAACGCCGTCCATCTGACTAGCAAGCTGAGCAGTCTTGAAACTCGTAAGAGTCTTGCCCGAGCCCGTGGTGTGCCACACGTAACCGCCTGCTCGTAAGGTTCCCAGCATCGACTTATCATTTTCGCTAACCAAAATTCGGTTGAGAATGCGCTCGGTTGCCACAATCTGATACGGGCGCATTACCAGCAGTTTCTCTTCAGCATCAAACACGCAGTATTTGGTAAGAACGTTCAACAGCGAATGCTTGGCGAAGAAGGTCTGCGTGAATGATTCAAGATCGAAAATAGGCGCATTATCGGCCGCCGCACACCAGCTAGTGAACTTGAAGCTGTTGGACGTCTTCTTGCCACGCGCCTTTTTGCCCGAACGCTCCTCAATAGCGCTAAATCGCGTGGTGTTGGAGTAATACTTTGTAAATGTGCCGTTAGAAATGACGAATACCTGCACATACTCAAACAAGCCGCAACCGCTCCAGAAGCTATCGCGCTGGTAACGCTCAATCTGGTTGAACGCCTCCTGAAGCGCCACGCCGCGACGCTTCAGCTCGACATGAACCATAGGAAGACCGTTCACGAGAATGGTGACGTCATAGCGGTTTTCGTAAGAACCCTCTTGGGTGTACTGGTTCATCACCTGAAGGCGATTGTTGTGCACATTGCGCTTATCTATAAGAGAAACGTTACGTGTTACACCGCTATCCATTCGCAAGGCATAGATATGATCACGCTGAACTCGGCGTGTTTTCTCGACGATGCCATCGTTCTCCGAGGCTATCCAGCCTTTGAATAATCGATCCCACTCTTTGTCTGTAAAAGAGACCTTATTGAGCGCTTCAAGCTGAGCACGAAGGTTCGCGATCAGTTCTGTCTCGCTGGCAACGGCAAGTCTTTGATAGCCTTGACGGCAAAGTTGCTTGATAAACGAATCTTCAAGCTGCGCCTCGGACTGGTAGGCTCCGACACTAGCCTGTCTTTTCGGCGACGAGGAGCACACCGTCGCTTGTCCGCCAAACGCCATCACTTCAAAGTCGACAGAGCCAGGAAGCTCCTCGACCAGTGAAGGCTCAAAGCTGGCCAGGCCCATGCTCCCATATTTGAATTCGCTCATAAGGCTTCCCTTTCAGGAAGGAAATAGATAACAGGATGATACCTTGCTTCGCGGAAAACACCGTTTTTTGAGACGCGTTCGTTTGCGCCGAAGCAACCTAGAGAACGCTCAGCGAGAGAGCAAGAATCCACCACCCTAGACCAAAAAACGCCGACTAGCAACTTTGGTCGCCGGCCTTCGATCCCGACGCAGGCACAGTAATGCCCGCAATGAAACGCACCTCCGTCGTGCCGCAAGTCGGCTTGATACGGTAGTCAAACGGCAGCAACTTCAGAATGCTGGGTATCGAACTAAGTCGAATTGTCTCCACCGACGAAGGTGTCACGAAGATCGCGTAATCAATCTTGGATTGCCATTTCGAGATCCACTCCAATGCGACTTTATCCCTCGAAAGACGGTAACAACCACAGCTCTCCTGTCTTTGCAAATCGCCAAACCAATAACCCTGCATCTCCTCGCCAAACATATCTTCGACCATAGCGAGAGAAAGCTCATTGCATTCGATCATATAAGCAATTACGGAGCCCTTATCTGTTTGCTCCAGGTATTTGTCAAGGCTTCCGGAATGCTTGTCAAACACCTTCTTCAAGCTGTCTACAAGAAACTCGTAAGATCGCTCTGGGTACTTGAGCAGAGATACTCCTTTGCAGGCTACACCAGGATTCTCCGCCGCTTCCTTCTCCACGCGCTCTTTCTTTTCAGCGTATTTCATCTCGAAGGCGGCACGACTGCATAAAAGAGCTTGCCCCTTTCGGGTAGTCTTCGACGCAGAAACCCTGAAATGTTCTATTACCCCATTCTCACAAACAAAATCCGGAAAGGCGTTCGGATCGGCATTACCTTGTGCGCTTTTGAGAAGCGTTAGGAGCTCTTGCCTATCTTGCTTCGAGAAACCATAGCAATGCTCCCAACCCAGCTCAGACACGCCACCCGTCGATCCATCAATAAGATATTCTCTCACGCGATTCAAACAATTTGCTTCATCTTCGCCCCTGACGGAACCCATGCCTGCAAACCCTTCTCTCGAAAAGACAACAGCTTGTCACGATAGTATGCGTATTGCTTGCGACGGGCATTGATCTCAGCAGGGAGGCCTTCGGATAGCGACGATGTGAGCACATCGAAGCGATCCAGGGTTTCCGCTATTGCGCTTTGCTCTTCGTAGAGCGGCAAGGGTACAGCAACTCGCTTTAACCTTGCAACTGATAAGCCTGGCTGAGCGCCAGCCGTTCTATACTGGCCTAAATCGCTTTTAACTAGAATGTGATACAAATACCTTTCACTAAGTTGTGTTTTAGGAGTTACCACCACTGCATGCTCAGTCGCATAAAAAGGACCCTCCGCATAGCACACATTTCCGCAAAGCGCTCCTTGGCGACCGATTACGCAGCGATCCTCATCAACATTAGGCTCAGAGACATAACCGCGAAGGCCATTGCCCCCATAACATCTAACCAAAAGGCCCGAAGTCGCAGTCGATCCGACATACTTAGAGGAAATTGCCTTCCCAGCTCGCAAGTCGCAAATCTCACCTAGCGCGACCCACTTTACTCTCTCTCTCTCTTCAAAAGTCAAGATTCGATCGCGATAATAAGCATACTGCGCCTTACGCGCCTCCAGCTCCGCCTCCAGCTCCGCCTCCAGCTCCGCGAAGGAGTCTAGCACTCGGACGATCTCTTCCTGAACCTCCATAGGAGGAACGGGAATGCGAGCCTGCCCGACTCCTTTTGCCGAAATGGAAGATATCTTACCGCTGGAGATGAACCGTCTAAGTTGATCGTGATAAGAACGAGTTCTGCAATAATATGAAACGTATTTAGGGTTCAAGCTGTGGGAATAAATATAACAAGCATCATGAACCGCCACCTCCCCGTCGCCGAGCCAAGCAACGGCAATGCCGATATCTTCGACAGCCTCACCGGCTCCCACGATCACGACGTCGCCTGGCGAAGCGTATCGAAGCTTCGGGGCCATATCCGTGCGAACATGAGATTTTACGCGGTCGGCCCAAACCCCGTAATGGGTGTACAGCTCACCATAATGAATGCAAGGTATACCATCCTCGACAGCGTCCTTGTGGCAAAAACGCTTGCCCCTCGTAAGCACACCGACCTCGGACAAAGCTCTGTATTCCACCCCATCGGGGCAAAGCCTCTCAATGAGCTCCTCGATCCTGCTCATTACTACGCCTCCAAATCCGCAACAATGGCGTCGATTTTGCTGCGCAGCTCGTCTTCGCGCGCAACGATGCGGGCGATCTCGGCGTTGAGCTCAGCAATATTGATTTCCTCGCGCTCGTCCTTCTTCTCCACGTAAGAGCTCACAGAAAGATTGACATCGTTGGCCAAGATCTCATCAATGGTGACAAGCTTGGAAAAATGCTCTTCTTCGGATCGCGATGAAACGACGGACATGATACGGTCAATGTTCTCGGGCGTCAGCTTGTTCTTGGAATCGCGACGCTCAAATTCCTCCGACGCATCGACAAAAAGCACGTCACCCGCAGTTTTGCCCTTCTTCAGCACCACGACGCACGTGGCAATGGTGGTGCCGAAGAACAGGTCAGCAGGAAGCTGGATGACCGCCTCGACAAAGTTGTTCCGCACCAAATAGTCACGGATCTTCGCTTCGGCGCCACCGCGATACAACACGCCAGGGAACTCAACGATCGCCGCTGTTCCGTCGCTGCTAAGCAAGCTAAGCATATGCATAGTAAAGGCAAGGTCAGCCTTGCTCGCCGGCGCCACGACGCCTGCTGGGTTAAAGCGCTCGTCGTTGATGTTCAGCGGATTGTTCTTGCCTTCCCATTTAATGGAGTACGGGGGATTGGAGACGATTGCATCGAAAGGCAAGCCATCCCAATACTCGGGTTCCTTCAGGGTATCGCCCAACGCGATATCGAACTTATCGAAATTCACGTCATGCAAGAACATATTGATGCGAGCCAGGTTATAGGTTGTCAGATTAACTTCCTGACCGAAATAACCACCGCGAACATTATCCTTGCCTAAAATCTTGGCAAATTTCAGCAGCAAGCCGCCGCTGCCGCAGCACGGATCGTAAACCCTATTCACGCTGTCGCGACCGTCGATAGCGATTCGAGCCAGAAGTTCTCCCACTTCTTGCGGGGTGAAGAACTCGCCGCCGGACTTGCCTGCGTTCGAGGCGTACATAGTCATCAGGAACTCGTAAGCATCGCCGAACGCATCGATAGAATTGTCCTGGAACGTACCCCCAAAATCTAGGGAACCAACTTTTGTAATGAGCGCGACCAATTTTTTGTTGCGCTCGATAACGGAGTTGCCCAGTTTCGCACTGTTAACATCCATGTCGTCGAAGAGACCCTTAAGGTCGCCTTCGGATTCGGTTCCTACCGCAGATCCCTCGATATTTTTGAATACTTGCGCAAGCAGCTCGTTGAGGTCTTTACCATTCTCGTCAAGACGCATGCCGTCCTTGTCAACCTGCTTAAGCACATTGCAGAACAGCTCGCTGGGAAGAATGAAGAAGCCCTTCTCCCTAACGGTCTCTTCGCGACCCCACTCGGCTTGGTCGTCTGGCATTGCAGCGTAATCGAAAGAAGGATCGCCTTCCTGCTGGGCAAGATACGTGCACAGGTTCTCGCTGACGAAGCGATAGAAAAGAGTGCACAGGATGTACTGTTTAAAGTCCCATCCGTCAACGCTTCCACGTAGATCGTCGGCAATGGACCAGATAGTCTTATGCAGCTCGGCACGCTGCTGTTCTTTGGTGACTGGCATAGCGTTTAGCCTTTCGTCTCAATATCATCCAAGATATCGGCAATCTGTTTGCCGAGCGAATCAATTTCCTTTTGAACTGCTTTGATGTCGTTTACGACCTCAGCAACCGGTCGAATTTGATCAAGTGCGGTTTTGTAATCAAAAGCTGCCCCATAGGTCGAATAGCAGAGGTTGCTGCCCGAATCAATCAGCTTCTGTCGATCGATGACTATCGAAACCGCCGGGATTTCTTCTTGCTGATGCACGACCTCAGAAAGCCAGGCGATACCCGCTTCCGTAATCCCACACGTCCCCCTGCCCTTGATTACATAGTCCCGCCCAGGAAGCCCCTTACTATCTAGATCAACCACGAGGACACCTTCGCTAGAAGGTCTTTTGCCAATCACAAGGAGTGCACTTTTCACAGCCGAGCCAGGAACACAGCCACCTGGCAGCTCAACAACAGCTCGCAAATAACCGCCTTCGATCAAAGCACGGCGAAGAGATTGCCTTACTTTCTGCTGATGGAACAAAAAACCCGACGACACATGAACGATCGCCACACCATCATCTGCGAGAGAATCGAACGACTTTGCAACAAAAAAGTCTTCCGCATCGGGCGCAGGCGCTGCCCCGTCCCCCAAAAGAGAAGCCATTACCCTCGCATAGTACGCTTTGCCTTGAAGGTCATACCTACGGAGGCGCATGCCAAACGGCGGAGCGGCAAATACGCACTGCGCTCGCGCCATAGAGGCCTCGCTCTCAAAAGCATCCATCTCGGCAATATCATGCCGCTTTGTGGGATCAGCGAAAAAGCAGCTGACCTTAGCTTTCGTGACAGCCCGTTCACTAATATCCCTACCGCAGATCGACGCAGCGCCACCCAACAAAGCCGAAGCAAGATAGGTGCCGTTCCCGCACGCGAAGTCGAGCGTGGTTTTGCCCTTCACGTCAACAAGCGTTGCGGCAAGATCAGCGATACAAGGCAGCGTCGAGAATTCATGGCCGTTCTTTCCCCAGACACCCGAAACATGCGCCTGAGCCAGCGCAAACCAAATGACGGAAGACAGCATCTTGTCGTCCCTCTCCGCCAAACTAAGTCCAGATGCATTAAGCGCTTTAATCCAACCTGAAATCGCATTCGAAAGGTCACTAGATCGAAACGCAATTCCCCGCAGATCCGCAAGAGCATCGCTTTGAGCAAAAAGGCCTGCATAGTATTCAATGAATCCAGCAGCCAGATACTTATTCCCAAGATTAGCCGACGCCTCGTCAATGGAGTAAGTATGATCGAACTCTTTAAGCCCAAGTTTATCTGCATTGCAAGATACATATGAGCAGTACAGCATAAACGTTGCAAGATCGAGCACGTCATTGGGATCATCCTTGCGCATGCTTTCCGTATACGACAATAGCAGTGTCTTCAGCTTCGATGCAAAAGCCCTATCTTCGGGGGCAAAAACAGCAAATGAGAAAGATTTGCCGCAAGTTCTCTTAAGCATAGCTACTCCCCCTCTCCCCAAATAGACCTGATTACCCGGCTGATTACAAGCTCTTCATCCAACTGAATAAGTCGTGCATATTGGCGTTTGCGCTCCTTGGTAGCCACGAAAAGATCTGCAAGTTTTTGCTGACGCGCGATTTCGACCAACGGAATCTCGAGACCAACAACCATCTGCCTCTTAAGCAAAGCCATTGCCGAGCTCGCACCAGAGCTAAGCGCTTGCAAAACATCGTTGGTTTGAGGCAGATTGAGAAACATCGACAAGTAACGCATGTCGATCTCGGCCTCTGGCTTTTTTCGAAAAACCATGCCGAACGACGTAATCATAATCCCCTCGTGTTCCTTGTCGATGTAAACAGAATCATAAGGCGTTGACAGCTTAACGACCACATCCCCTTCGCGGGTGAAATACTCATCCTTGACGTCACCAATAGTCTCGGTAGCAAGTTCTTCGTCGAGGATGACTCCATCTCGCATCGCGCGTGGCAAGAGAACCTTCGTACCCCTAGGCTCAACTCCTTCGGCGATTTTCCTCGCACGACTAGCAGGCACCCCCGTCTTTATAAAGCAAAGCTCTTCGAGCTTTGCGGTTTTAACACTCATTCAAAATCCTTTCGGAGTAAAAGATCAATTGATATAATTTGGTTTGGTTTGGTGCCCGCCCCTTCTGGGGCGGGTGCTTTTTTATGCAATGGCTGTCTCCGCCAAGGAGGCATCCCTCCTCACATCATTCGGCATTTTCAGCACACCTCCCTTTCATTCAAATAGAGTTTTGGCTTAGGACTTTCTTTGATTCATTCCTATAGCCCGTGGACAATAATATATAGATTATTGTCCTATCCGTCAAGCATATCTCTAGATTACGTCCTAAGCCATTTGGACAGTTATCAATTAATTTAGAAAACCCGCCTTGGCTAGCAGCTAAGGCGGGTTCGTGCAAAGACGTTTATATCAATTGAGCTTACGCCGGCTGAATCCCTGAAAAGTCCTCGGCCTTGACCGCCTCGTACACGCGCTCGACCGAAGCAAGAACCTCGGGCGTCATGGGCGCGAAGAACTCAAGCTGAGCAGGCTGGATACCAATGAACAGCAGCTCGCCGCAGTAGGCCCTGATCTCGTCGATCAAGTACGTCAGCGGCATGGAATGCGTGGTGACCATGTAGTTCGCCACCACGTCGTCGCGGTTCAAAATGCGCGTCTCGCCGGGCTCAAGGCCCATCTGGGCCGCATCGACCAAAACCACCTTGTCGGGACGCTCGCGCTTGATGACGCCGATGTAATTCTCGGGCGTCATCTCGCCGTCGATGTGATCCCAGCCCTCAATGGGCTCCTGCTCCATCATCTTCGAGAGCATAGGGCCGCATGCGTCGTCACCACGCAACACGGCGCCAACCGTGAACACGTACTTTCCACCCATTTAGCGCCTCAGCCTTCCCATGTAGTAAACGTTCGGATTTCGCTTGATCGCATCAATCATCTTGGCAAAGTGCGCAAGCCATGCAGCTTCAGTCGCATAGTCGGCGTCGTTCGCATACTGCTGCGCAAGTTGATGGACCGGCTCGTCAAGCACGACGACGTGTGTGTTATCCACGACGATCTCGTCGCAGCGAAGGATTCCCTCCACTTTGTAGCGCGCTTTGCCCTCGGGGAAAAGCTCCGTGATCCGGCGGTACTCCGCCTGGGTGCAGGCAAGCTCTTCTTCGAGGCAATCGCACATACCGGTGTTGTGACCCACGGCGACGGCGTAGTATAAAATATCGGCCGCCTCTTTCGAAGTGTCCTTCTCGGTATCGACGAAACGCGTGGTCAGCTTGTAGAAAACCACGCGCGGCTCGCCCACTTCGCCTGCAAGGGGACCGCAGATGCGCGATTCTTGCTGAGCGTGATGCTCGTTCATTGCAGCCTGCGCTGCAGGTGACGCCGCAATGCCCATGGCAACTCCTTACAAAATCAAGGGGCAGGCCTGCGCTTGACAAGCCCGCCCCTTCCGTTCGAACTAGATAAGTCCGTTAAAGACCCCGCTTAACGCGAGACTATTTCGCCTCTTCCTGTGCAGGTTCAGGCTCGGGCTGCGGATGCTCGGCCATGAACTTGGCAACCTCGTCCTCGGAATTGGCATGAGCAGCACCCTGGGCGATACCGCCGTAGATGCCGTTTATCGAGCCAATAGGAGCCGTGACCGTACGGATGCCAGCGCTGATGTTGGCGTCTTCCTGACCAGGTGCAACAACCATCTCAAGCAAGGTGTCGCGCAAGTGGTTGAACACCTCGACCTTGCGTGGGTCCTTCTCGCCGGCGATGAGCTCGGCGATATTAGCCAAAGCGTCCTGGCTGGCCTGAATGGACTTCAGGAACTCGTCGCCCAGATCGTGGCCCATGGCATAACCCGAGTACAGACGCGCCTCGCGCTCGAGCGTGGTGCGCACCTTGTATGGGATGTCGGCGTAAGCCAGCTTGGCGGTGTTGGCAACGGTCTCGATCTCGTCCTTGTGCTTGAGCTTCTGGCCAAGCAGACCAAGGGCGATGGCGAAACCGTAGATGGTCTGAGCCGGGGTCGGCGGGCAACCAGGGATGTACACGTCAACCGGGAACAGCTGATCGGTACCGCCCCATGTGCAGTAGTTGTCGTGGAAGATGCCGCCGGTGCAGCCGCAAGCGCCGTAGGAAACGACCAGCTTGGGGTCGGGAGCAGCCTGATAGGCGCGGATGCCGGGCACGCGCATGGCGCGCGTGACGGCACCGGTGTACACCAATATGTCCGCATGACGGGGGCTCGGCGTGTTCTTGATGCCGAAACGCTCGGCATCGAAGACCGGCGTGATGGTCGAGAAAATCTCGATTTCGCAGCCGTTGCAACCGCCAAGGTCGCAGCGGTAGATGTAAACCGAGCGCTTGATGTCGTTCAGCAGCGCAGCCTTGGCCTCGATGATCTTCTGATCAAGCTCGATCTTGCTGGGCTTGTATTGAAGCTCGCTTGGATAGGCACTATCAGTAATCATGCTTTATGCCTCCTTGCGAAGCGCAGCGATGCGCCTGGACTCGGCCATTTGCTCCTCGGTGGGAGCAGGCGTGGGGTTACCGGCCTTCTCAACCGCAGCGGCATAGCGCGCAGCATCGGCCTTCTGCTTGCACTCGGGGCACACGCCCAACGCCGCGATGGCGCTGGCGACGTCGGCGCCCTGTGCGTTATGCGCAAGGATCTGACCAGCGTAGTCAATCTCCTTCGCAGACGCATAGTACTGACCGCATTCAGAGCATTTCTGAAGCGGGTACGTGGCAGTCTGCTCGAGGTCGTTCTTGTCGAAAACGGCAAGCTCGAACTCGGGGGTCAGGACGATCGCGTGCGTCGGGCAAACCTCTTCGCAGCGGCCGCAGAAAATGCAGCGGCCGAAGTTGATCGACCAGGTGATGGTGCCGGCGTTTCCGTCGGGCACCATCTGGATAGCGTTCGGGGGGCATGCGTTCGCGCAGGCGGAGCAGGCAATGCATGCCTCAAGGTTATGCTCGGGCTTGCCACGGGCGTACTCGGGGCGCTCAAGCGGCGCCTCGGGATACGACGTGGTGGCGCAACCCGTTTTGAAGATTCCTTTAAGTGTCTTGAACATGGCGCCCTCCCCTACAGATCGATCGGGCTGTGCTTGCGGGTAGCGCAGTAATCCTCAAGCTGAGCCTTGGTGATGGTTTGCGCCTTGTTTTTCTTCACGTCCACGATGGTGACGCGCTCGGTGCAGGAATAGCACGGGTCGAGCGAGCCGACGATCAGGGCAGCATCGGAAATGGTGTTGCCGCGGAACGCGTAACGCAAAGATGCCCAGTTGCTGTACGTGGATGCCTTGGCGCGCCAGCGATAGCACTTCTGGTTGTCGCCGACCATGGACCAGTGCATGTCCTCGCCGCGCGGGGCCTCAACCCAACCCATAGCCTGCTTGTTGGCCTTGATCTCGAACTTGTCGTTCAGAACCGGGCCCTCGGGCAGGTTAGCCGACAGAAGTTCCTCGATGATGTCGATGGAGTCGAACACCTCGGCAACGCGAACCAACGTACGGCCCAAGACGTCGCAGGAATCCTGCGTAATGGGCTTGTGATTGTGCGCGATGTACTTGTAGCCCTCGTACGGATGCACCCAACGGGCATCGCGTGCGAATCCGCTGCCGCGGACGTACGGGCCAACCGGGCTGTAGTCGCGAGCGACCTTCGGGTCGAGAATGCCAACGCCGGCAGCGCGCTTCTCGAAGTTCGGCGTGGACAGAAGCTCCTCGACCAGCTGTTTAACCTCATGACGCAGGGTCTCGCAGTAACGAAGCGTCTCGAGTTTCTGCTTGGCCAGAATATCGCGACGGACGCCGCCGATAAGGTTCAGGCCGTAGGTCTTGCGGGCGCCGGTCAGCATCTCAGCCAAGTCCATGGACTTCTCGCGTACGCGGAAGAAGTGCTGGAAGCCGGTGTCGAAACCGGAGTAATGGCAAACCAGGCCAAGATTCAGAAGATGCGAGTGCAGACGCTCGGTTTCAAGAATGATGGCGCGGATGTACTCGGCGCGCAGCGGAACCTCGATGCCCTGAGAGCGCTCGATGGTCTCGGCGTACGCAGTGGAGTGAGCGAAGCCGCAGATACCGCAAACGCGCTCGGCCAAGAACGGCACCTGGTCGTAGTTCAAGCGCGACTCGGCGACCTTCTCCATGCCGCGATGGATGAAGAACATGCGGTAATCGGCGTCGACGATGGTCTCGCCGTCGACGTACAGACGGAAGTGACCCGGCTCGTCGGACGTGATGTGCATCGGGCCCATGGGGATCGTCGTGGTCTCGCGGTCGCCCGTCTCCTTCAAGAACTGATAGTTCTCGACGTCGGTTGTGGGCTCGGGACGATAACGATAGTCCATGGTGTCCTTGCGCAGCGGATACAGACCCTGGGGCCAATCGTCGGGAAGGACAAGGTTGCGGTTATCGATGATGCCCTCGGCCTTAAGACCGAACATGTCCTGCACCTCGCGCTCGGGCCACACAGCGGCCGGAACGCGGGGAGAAACGGACTTGAACGTCAGGTCCTTGGGGTCGACCTCAACGCGAACCTGCATCACGCACGTGTCCGTTTCCTCCATGGAGAGGACGTAGTACAGCGCATAGCAGTCGTGCAAAGAGCGCTCGTCGTTACCCACCATGACGGGCATCCAGCCGCCGCGGTCATAGTACAGAAACTCGATGACCTCGGGGGCACGGTCGCGGTCGACGGTGACGACGGGTTGATAATCCTGAACCCACTCGACTGACTTGATCGCACCAGGGAAGCGCTCCTGAACTGCTTCGATGTGCGTCTCGCCAGAGCGGGCTTTGCTGCTGAATGTTTCTAAAGCCATAGTTACCTACCTACATTCCGCTCTGGTTCGTATGGGCGAAGATGTCTTTCACGATGGGCGCGTGATGCAGCGACTTGGTGTTCTGCTGCAAAACGATGCCGGTGGCGTTCTCGACACCTTGGATGATGGGCTGCGGCATTGCGATGCCGAACCACAGGATGACAACCAGAAGGATGATCTCGGGGACGAACGCGAATGCGGGGACGTCTCCCTTCTCCATGCCTTCGGGGGCCTTGCTCAGCACCGAACCGGTGACGACCTTGACGCAGGCAGCCATGACGATGGTGAGCGCCAGGCCGACGACCACGACGAGCCAAACCAGGTTCGAAGCGATGCCGGCGATGAAGGCCGTGATCTCGGAGGTGAACATCGCGAACGGCGGCATGCCGGCCAATGCGAAGAAGCCAGCGCCCAGAAGCGTGCCGGTGAACGGCGCGACATGTGCGACGCCCTTGATCTTCTTGAGGTCACGCGTGCCGTACGTCATGAGGATGTTGCCGGACAGGCAGAACATCAGGGCCTTGGTGAAGCCGTGGAAGATGCAGTGCAGCAGAGCAGCGACGACGCCGATGGGGCCGCCGAAGCCAAGGCACAGTGCCACAAAGCCGACGTTCTCGCAAGAGGAGTACGCAAGCTTGCGCTTCAGGTCGTTCTGAGCATACATGGACACCGCCGCGACAACCACGGACAGAGCGCCGATGATCAGCATGACAAGCTGCGGGAACTCGGGACCGACCGCCTGGCACGTAAGCACGTAGAAGCGGATGATCACAAGCAGGGCGCACTTCAGAAGAACGCCGGACAGCAGCGCGGACACGGGGCTGGGAGCCTCGGAGTGAGCGTCGGGCAGCCAGGTGTGCATGGGGAACAGACCCGCCTTGGTGCCGAAGCCGATGACGGCGAACACGAAGGCGATGCTCATGAGCATTGGATCGAACTGATGAGCAACGGGCAGGATGGACGTCCACAGAACCGCGTCGGTCGAGTTGGACAGAACGGTGTTGGCATCGGCGAACGTAAGCACGGTGGCGTACAGACCGAAGGCAACGCCTGCGGTGCAGACGATGATGTACTTCCAGCCAGCTTCCAGCGAGAGCTTCTTCTTGCTGTAAGCAGCAACCAGGAAGACGGTCGAAAGCGTGGTGGCCTCAACCGAAGCCCACATCATGATGATGTTGTTCGACAGCGCAGCCATGAGCATGGTGAACACGAACAGGCTGAAGAACACGTAGTAGATCTTGGTCTGGCCCTTGTCCAGGTTGCCGGCCTCGATGTCATGCCTGATGTAGGGAATCGAGAACAGGCCGGTCATGCAGCCGATGACACCGATCAGGATCACGAAGATCGCAGCCAGCGCGTCCATGTTGAACCACTTCGACAGAGCGAAGATGTTGTCGTTCGTGGCCATGACGTTCAGGGCAAGGAACACGCCCAGCACGCAGACAACCACGACGGACACGGTATGCAGGGCCTCGTACACAGCAACGGGGGCTGACTTCGAAGGGACAATCGCCATAACAACCGCGGCGACCAGCGGGACGAGCAAAAGCAGCTCCATAAGGTTAGAAAGTTCCATCATCCACCTAGCCCTTCAGTTCCATCAAACCGTCGGCGTCAAGCGAACGCGTGACACGGTAGATGCGCGTAACCATAACGGCCATGATGATGATCGCGAAAACGGCGTCGGTTGCGATGCCGATCTCGACCAGGCTCGGAGCCGTGGGCGCCAGAAGCGCCAGCGTGAGATGCGAGCCGTTTTCCATCAGACAGTAGCCGAACACCTGCTTGAGGATGTTGCGCTGCGTGACGATGCACGTAAGGCCGATGAAGAAGTGCGCCAGCGAAATGGCAAGCGCGGGCTTGACCATGGCGGCTGCGGGAAGAGTGATGCCTCCCACGGCAACAGCGCACGCCAGGATCTCGACGGCGGAAAGCACCACGATGGCCGCGGGGCTGACAACCGGATCGAGCTTCTCGGCGGGCTCGCCCATCTTCTTCAGAGCGAACAGGATGATTGCAGGAACCAGAACCACCTTGGTGACGAACGCGGTGCCGGCCCAGCTGAACAGCTCGGTCGAGCCAACCGTGTTGCCAAGGGTCACGAAGATGCCGATGAGCACCAGCGACTGAACGATGTACAGGTAGGCGGCTTTGCGCGGCGTCTTGGTAAGCGTGACCAGAACAGCGGTTGCAACCAGGAGGCAAGCAAGCGCGTTAACGGTGAAGAATCCGTTCATCTTAAAGCCTCCTTAAATACCCATCAGGCAGAACACGAGTGCGAAGACGGAGATACCGAACATCGCCCATGTCTGACGACCCAACAATTTGAAGCGCACGCGGGAAACCAGGTTCTCGATGAGCGCGCACAGAACGAAGACGACGAGCATCTTCAAAAGATAGGTAACGATGCCGATCAGGATGCCGGCGATGCTGAAGTCAAGCGACGCACCGAACGGCAGGAAGATGGCAACGAACCAGCTTGCGACGATGATCTGCTTCATCGGCATGGCGATGTGCATCATGGCCAGGGAAGCACCGGAGTACTCCTGAAGGAGGCCTTCCTGGATTTCCTGCTCGGCCTCGGAAGCGTCGTACGGAAGCTTGCCGAGCTCGACATAGCAGGCGAACGCGAATGCGACGCCGGCCAGAATGACCGAGATCGGAGCCGAAACGAAACCAAGGGAAACCGACTGGGACATAATGCCCACGTTCGTGGAGCCCACGCACAGGGCGGTGACGAACAGGGCCAGGATCATCGTAGGCTCGACAAGCACGCCCACCAGCAGCTCACGAAGGCCGCCAACGCCGGCATAGGCGTCGGCAGAGTCGAGAGTTGCCAGCGAGAAGAAGAAGCGAGCCAGCGCCATCAGGTAAAGGATGACGATGATGTCGCCCAGAATGGGAACCGGCGACCAGGTCGTGAACATCGGGATGCCCATGGCCAGCACCAGCATGACGCCCAGGTACACAGCAGGCGTGATGCGATGGATGAAGCTGGAGTCGGCAGGGTGAACATCCTGACGCTTGAACAGCTTCGCGATGTCGTAGTAGTCCTGGAAGATGCTGGGGCCTTTACGCGTATGCATCTTCGCGCGGATGACACGCGCCATGCCAGATACCAGAGGCGCAAGAGCCATGATTACAAGAGCCTGAACAATGGCGATCACAAAGCTCATCGTGCACCCCCTCCAATCTGAGTCATAACCGCAAGGGCCAAAAGCACGACCAAAGCGACGACGACGTAAACGATGTACTTGCGGAAATCGCCGCCCTCAAGCTTCTGCGCCAAAGCGCCAAGCCAAGCGGAGATCGTGGCGAACGGGTTGCGGCCCGTTGCGTCGTTGTCGGTGATGACCTCATGCGCACCCGAGAAGGAGCCCTTCATCGCGGTGGCGAAGGAAGCCGCGCAGTTCAGGATGTTCGTGCGAACCTGGTAAAGCGGGTGCATGAACATGTCGACCTGCGAACCGAAGGTCGTGGAAACCGGAGCCATGTCGGCCGTGCGGTTGTAGCCGCAAGCCCAAGGCTCGCGGTCGGTTGCGACGCCGCCCTTGTTGCGAGCGTTGCTGTACACGGTTGCGAACAGGATGGCAACCACCAGAAGCAGAGCGATCAGCGGGAACGAAACCGCGCCGCCGCCCAGCGGGTTGACGCTGATGACGCCGACGGTGACGACAGCGCCCAAGGAACCGATGGCGGTCTGAGCGACGTACTCAACGACGGGAGCAACCCAGGGGGCGCCCAGGCCAAGAGCGACGCAGAGGACAGCCAGCAGAATGAGGGCGATGCGCATGGCGCCCGGAACTTCCTTAGCCTGCGCAGCGGTGTCGGAACGGTGACCACCCAAGAAGGTGACGCCGTAAGCCTTCACGAAGCAGACAGCTGCAAGAGCGCCGGTGATGGCAAGGGCGACAGCGGCAAGGGCCATGCAAGCCTTAACCAGAACGTCGCCGGCCATTGCGGCGTCGAACATCGACTGATACGTGAACCACTCCGAGACGAAGCCGTTCAGCGGCGGCAGAGCCGAGATGGCCAGCGCGCCAATCAGAAAGCACATTGCAGTGACCGGCATGGTGCGGATAAGACCGCCCAAGATTTGCATGTTGCGCGTGCCCGTGGAGTAAAGAACCGAGCCAGCGCCCATGAACAGCAGACCCTTGAACATCGCGTGGTTGATGACATGGTACAGACCAGCCATCAAAGCGAAGGTGGCAAGGACGTAGTTGCCCATGGCCACGCCGACGAACGCGATGCCGACGCCCATGAGGATGATGCCGATGTTCTCAACTGACGAGTAAGCAAGCAGGCGCTTGATGTCCTGCTCGTGGATTGCATAGGTAACACCCACGACAGCCGACACGCAGCCGATGGCCAGAACCACAAGGCCCCACCAAAGCTGGCACTCGGAAGCGCCCAGCATATCAAAGCCAACCTTAATCATGCCGAAGACGCCGATCTTGATCATGCCGCCGGACATCAAAGCCGACACGTTGGACGGTGCGGCCGGATGCGCCTGAGGCAACCAAGAATGAAGCGGAACGATACCGGCCTTGCAGCCGAAACCGAAGAACGCCAGCATGAAGACGGCCGTCGCAGTTGCGGGGCTGAAGCCGGTCATACGGAAGCTCTGGAACTCAAGGCTGCCGGTTTTGGTGGCCATGATCATGTAGGAGATCATGATCATGAGGAAGCCGACATGCGCGACGATGAGGTACATCAAACCGCCGCGGTTGCCCTCTTCGGTGTGATCGACGACGACCAGGAAGTAAGACGTCATCGACATGACCTCGAAGAACACCAGGAACCAGAACGCGTTGTCAACGGTAACGACGAAGTTCATGGCGGCCACGAACAAGTTCATGAAGAAACCGATGTAGCCAAGCTTGCCCTCGTACTCGTTGAAGTAGGCGAAGCCGTAGATCCATGCGGCGAACGCCAAGACGTTGATCACGAGAAGGACGAAGCCGGAAAGCGGGTTCAGCAGGATCGAGAAGTTCGCAAACGACAGCGGCGTGGCGAAGCTGACAAGCAGCGCGCGGCCGAAGACGCCCTCGAAGCCTGCGGCAACGGCCAAGGCCGCAGCGACGACGCCGGCAAGGCAGGCGACGGTCTTCGCGGTTTGGTCGCTCTTCTTAAAAACGAGAGCCAAAAGGGCGCCGATGAACGAGACCCCTGCGGAAATCAACAGGTAATTCATGCTTGAGCACCCCCTTCGCGGTCTTTCTCAAAAAGCATAGACAGGTCATCCTTACCGGCCTGAACACGGCGGTAATGAAGCTCGTTGTTGCGGTCGGCTGCATCGACCAGGCGAAGCGCGTTGGTCTTGCAAGCGGCCACGCAATGCGGGTTGCCGTTGTCGTAAGCGCACAGGTCGCACTTGACGGCAACGCGGGCAACGCCGATGTTCCACTTGACCAGCGGGTTGAGATCCTTCTGAGGATCGTCAAGCTCGAACTCGATGCCGGCAACGCCGGAAACAGGCGTACCGCCCATGTGGATGGCGCCGAACGGGCACGTGATCGCGCACAGCTTGCAGCCGATGCAACGGTGCTCGTCAACATGGACGCGGCCGTCCGCATCCTTCGTGAGCGCGTTGACCGGGCAAACCTTCACGCACGGGGTGCCTTCGCAGTGGTGGCATGAAAGGGCTGCGTTGATATCGCCCTCGACCAAAGCCAGACGCGGCTCGGCCTGGTAGCCCGCCTTACGATGCCCTTCGCTGCATGCCTCGCGGCACTCGTTGCAGCCCGTGCACCTGGTCGGGTCTACTGCGATGTAACGGTTCATTTCACACCTCCATCCACTTCATTGACGCTACCGTCGTCTTCGCGCTGCATGATGCGCAGCGCGTGGGAAGCGCAGGCCTCGACGCATGCCGGGCCATTGTCGCGATCGACGCAGCGATCGCATTTGATAACCGACGCCTGAGAAGCGGCGCCGACGGACAACCCACCGAAATCGAATGCCTGCGGCGCTGCGACCACGTCAACGGCCCCGAAGGGGCATGCGTTCACGCAGCTGCGGCAACCGATGCACAGCGACATGTTCACGCCGATGCGCGCGTTCTCTTCATCGCGGAAAAGGGCGCCCGTGGGGCAAGCAGCCGCACAGGGGGCCTCTTCGCACTGATGGCAAAGAATCGGGGCCGAGGCAAGCTCGTTAACCTGAATAACCTTCAAACGGGGGAAACCGGCATCGTCGGGCACCGAGTGCTTGGCAATGCATGCTCCCATGCAGGCTTTGCAGGCAACGCAATATCTTGGGTCGGCCATTACGTACCTATTACCCATTTACGCTCCCTCCAAAACCTAGAAAGTTACTTGTGCACGTGCTTCGTCAGCGACTTCGCGCTGGTCGTCGCTAAGGAATCCGTAGCAGTCGCAGCGCAGGCAACGGCTGCACTCCTGAGCGGCCTCTTCGGCGGACATGTCAACCTCGACGTAGTCGAAGTCAAGCTTGCGCTCGAATGCGGGGCGCTCGCTGATCTCGACACGGCCGGTAGGCGTGCGGTTGTTCGCGTTGGGCTCGGGAACGGCGACGCCGCAATCGAGCGTGTGGTCGAAGCCCAGGTACGCATCGATATTGTAGGCAGCGGTCTTGCCGGCGCCGATGGCGCGAATGGCGGTCTTGGGGCCGGTCTGGCAGTCGCCGCCGACGAAGATGCCGGGAAGGTCGCCCTTGGCCTCGAGGTACTGGTTGGCCTCGAAGTTGGCGCGACGAGAAACAGCCATGCCGAATGCGGCGAAGGGCTCGGAAACGATTGCCTGGCCAACGGCGATAAGAACGATGTCGGCCGGGATCTTGATCTGGTCCTTGGCAGCGTTGACAGGAGCCGGGCGGCCGCGATCGACCGGGCCGATGTACTGCGGCTGAGCGATGACATAGCGTGCGTGGCCGGTCTCGTCTGCCTCGATGGCAACGGGAGCCTCGAGCATCATGAGCTCAACGCCCTCGGCAGCCGCGCTGTCGATCTCGGCGTCAAGAGCGGTCATGTCCTCGCGACGACGACGGTAGACAACCGAAACCTGCTTCGCGCCGGCGCGAACAGCGGAACGAGCGCAGTCCATGGCGACGTTACCGCCGCCGATGACGGCGACGCTCTGGCCGGTGAAGTCGGGGTAATCGTCATCGCCGATCTTGCCCAGGATGTCAACGGCGGAGTAAACGCCCTCGGAGTCGATGCCGTCCATCTTCAGCAGCTTGCCGGAATGAGCACCGATGGCGACATAGATGGCGTCGTACTCGGCGTGGATCTCGCGCATCTTGGCCTCGTCGACGTAGCACTCGGTCTCGACCTCGATGTTGCCGACGGACAGGATTGCGTTCAGGTCCTCATCAAGACGATGACGCGGGAAGCGGTAAGCCGGGATGCCGTAGCGGGTCATGCCGCCAAGCTTCTTGTGCATCTCGAAGACCTTGACGGAATGACCCATCAAAGCCAGATAGTAAGCGCAGGTCATGCCGGAAGGGCCACCGCCAATGACGGCGACGCGCTTGCCGGTGTCGGAAAGGCGCTTGGGGGGCTCAACCGTGTCAGCGGCGCGCTGATCGACAGCGAACTTCTTAATGCCGCGAATGTTGACCGGAGCGTCGATGAGGGTACGGCGGCAACGGCGCTCGCAGGGATGCTCGCAGATAAGCGCGCAAGCAGTGGGGAACGGGTTGTCGCGACGGATCATGTTGATGGCGCCTGCGTAATCGCCGGCGGCCGTAAGGGCGATGTAGGCCGGAACGTTCACGTGAGCCGGGCACAGAGTCTCGCAGGGAACGCGACGGTAGTCGGCGTCCTCGCATGCCTTGTTCTTCACGTGGTTCTCGAACTCGCCTGCAAACGTCTCGAGGTACTCGAGCGCAATGTTGCCCGCGTTGTAACCAACGGCGCAGTCAGAAAGCTCCGATGCCATCTTGGCATAGGCCCTGAACTCCTCAAGGTCTTTCTCGGTAGCCTTCAGGTCGATCATCTTCTGCAGACGCTCGATCATCAACGGAATGCCGTGATAGCACGGAACGCACTTGCTGCACGACTGAGTCGTCGTCTGATACAGCTGTGCGAGCAGCACCTTCAACGGACATGAATCCGGCGACGTCGCTTGAAGGCTCCTCATGTTGTCTTCAACATAAGAGGTAAAGCGCTCTTCTTCGACGCCAGGAATACTAACAGTAAGCCGGCTCATTTAACCCTCCCCATCTCACCTAGATCTGTTGACCATCAAGCAGGAAAGTCCCTTTTCTTTCCCGCTTATTATCGATAACGATTATGCAATACCAAGTTGTCCTATCCAAACGAGGATATGGAAAACGGCATACGGCAATCATTGCCAAATTAGATACTATACTTTAGAAAATACCTGTTCAAACGTGGGTTTCGGTAGATACCGCTGATATAGGGAAACCTAAAAGGGCAATCGGCAAACGGTATCATAAACAGTCGGCGGACCGTGTTCACCGCGGCAAACCGAATGCGGAAAGCCCTTGCAAGACGATTTCCGTCTTGCAAGGGCCCGAGTGGCGATATTCAAGTTGGGCGCGCGCAGCGTGAATGTTTGACCGAGCCGCGAAACGCAGTCTGCGCACACGTGGACGGCGCGAAAGCCAGCACAACACGAAGGCAGACGCAGCGAAGGCTGATTACTCGCCCCAGACCTCCTGAGCGATCTCGCGAACAAGGGCGAGCTTGGCCCACTGTTCATCCTCGGTAAGCTTGTTGCCAATCTCGCAGCTGGCGAAACCGCACTGCGGAGACAGGTACAGACGGTCGAGCGGCACGTACTTCTCAGCCTCGCGGATGCGGGCGATAACGGCTTCCTTGTCCTCGAGCTCGGGGCTCTTAGTGGTGATCAGGCCCAGGACAACCTTCTTCTGACCCGAAACCTTCGCCAAAGGCTCGAAGCCGCCCGAGCGCTCGTCGTCGTACTCCAAAAAGTAGGCGTCCACGTTCTCGCTGGTGAACAGCGGGTCGGCGACGGAATCGTATGCACCGCTGGAGAAGTAGGTGGAATGGTAGTTGCCGCGGCATGCATGGGTGTTAATGGCAAGGTCGTCGCCGGGCTTCGAAGCAATCACGCGGTTGTTGATATCAACCAGCGTGTTCATGTACTCCTTCAGTTCTTCTTGAGTGGAAAGGCCGGTAAGCTGCTTGGCCATATCGGGGTTCACGAAGCCGCCCCACGTGCAGTCGTCAAACTGCAGGTTGCGACCGCCCACGGCGTAGAACTCGGCCACGAACTCGGAATATGCGGCAACAACGTCCTCGGCGAATGCCTCTTTGGTGCCGAAAACCTCAAGCGTGTTTGCAAGTTCCTGCGCTCCGGTGAACTGGGCATAGAACTGACCGGGTGACGGAATGGTCAGCTTGGCGACGGTGTTCTCGTCCTCCTGAGCCTTCACGAACTTGAAGTGCTCGATGAAGGGGTGGTTCTTGGCGGAAAGACAGCCCTCGATGGTAACGTCATCGATTGCGGCTGCCTCGCCTTCGAAGGTTGTGTTGCCGGCTTCGGACTTCACGCGGCGAACGCCCTCGATGCCCCACATGAAGTCGAGATGCCAGGTCAGGCGACGGAACTCGCCATCGGTGATGCAGCGAAGACCGGCTTGCTTTTCCTTGGCGATCAGGTCGAGGATGGCACGATCTTCGACTTCCTTAAGCTGGTCGGCCGAGATCTCGCCGCGCTCGAAGGAAGCGCGGGCGCTACGCAGGTAGTCGGGTCTGAGGAAGCTGCCGACCACGTCGAAGCGAAACGGTGCATTTTGTTTAGTCATATTTTTCTCCCTTTTTTGAATAGGCGCCAAGCAATGGTGCCGGACGCCGCAGTTGCGGTTTAACGGGAAAAAGATTACCAAGCACCGACTTCCAGCGGAAGAACGGATAAGCTATACGTAGTTATCTGTCATTCCGTTAACTGGGTTAACGGGGAATGCGAAGAGCAAAAGGTACATCTAGCCGCCGGGCGCAACCCTTACGTGCGTACTAGCGTGGCGCAGGACGACCCTGATTCGGCAGCGCGGCCGTGGCTAGCCGTGCGGAATGAAGCCAAAGAAGCGTCTTATCGACTATCTGCAAAAGACATCGAACTCGATGCTGTGGATGCGCGTGTTGTCGGGGCCGGCGTCGATGGTTGAGTGCTCGGCGTCGGTGACCTCGCCCCATACCTCGTAGCCCTCGTTGATCTTGTCGATCACGAGCATCACGGCAGACTCCTCCTCAGGCGTCGCGTACCAGGGTATGTCGCAGAGCTTCTCGTCGTCCGGGGAGATGACGTCAAGCCATGCCTCGTCCTTGGGAATCTCGGGGTCCTGCTCGAATCTAAGAATGGAGCCCGCCCCAAGCTCCTCGCGCTGAACCTCAGCGTCGTCAGGCTCAAAGAAGGACATGCCCTCTGTGCCCTCGACCTCTTCGCCACAGATACCCGTAGCCGATCGTCTTGATGCTGGCGAGGTACTTCTTGTCTCCTTCGACTGCCCCCGCAAGCGTTGGCTTGAGAAAGAATGCGCCCATCGCCGAAGCCGCAAGCACGACGAATCCTCGACGGGTCAATTCGGCTTCAGCTTGGTTTTCCATGACTTTCCTCTCGTACGAAGAGACTTACTTGCAAATGAAAATCTCGGCTCGGCTCCGCTCCTCCGGCATAGATCCTGCCGCCGGCGAGCGATTCTCGCTGCGGGCGGCTGGGTCTCCCGGAGGGGACATTCCCCCCCCCGAGGCCTCTCCCTTACCGATTGCTCTTGCTGCCGTTACACTTCGAGCAGAGGACCTGGAGGTTCGAGGGGACGGTCTTGCCACCTTTCGACACAGGGACGATGTGGTCGATGTGCAGTCCCACGCCGTCGGGCATATACTTGCCGCAAATCCGGCAGGTGTAGTTGTCTCGCTCCATGATCTGACGGCGGAGCGCTGGGGTCATGAGGGCGCGCTGGCTCTTCGAATGGTACTTCCTCAGCGTAGTCTCGAACCCGATGTCGGAGAGCGCGCGCCGTCTTTCCCGGAGCCAACCCAAGTCGACATCCAACTCCCCGTCGGGGACGCTGATCTTATAGGAAGTCCTTTGGTAGTTCCTCTGGCGGTACCTCGTCTGGTCCCTCACGGTGATGAAGCGGAACTCGCGCTCGTCGTCGACAGTCTCCGCGAGCTGCCTGCGCCTCCTCTTCGCGAGCGGCCCGATCGAGCGCTCGGCCTGGACCTCGGAGCTCGTCTTCCACGCCACGACCTGCCTGTGGTGCTCTGCCGCCTGTTCCCACGTCCCCGGTGAGCACAGCCACTCGTCGACTAGGTCGTCGATGTGGACGTTGCGCCTCCCGCTGACGTCGAAGGTCCGCTCGAAGTAGGGGTATTGGAACGGATTGCGCAGAATGCGAGCGATGACAAGCGCGAGTAGGCACACGCCTAGCGCGATCAGCACGGCTGCAAGGATATAGACCTCGACGTCGGTTGGGTGGATATGGGATACAAAGGCGTCCATTACTACCTCTGGGGTTTGGCTTGCGTTTCAACTCACTTGATTATGGAGAATCTGATCAGGAGGCGCAAGCGGCGTGGCGGCGTCCGTCCGCTGCGATGAAATTGGACGATGCCGGGTACCTCCGCCCATTACAGTCTGAGATAAGCCATCGATGAACTTCGGTGGCGAGCATTCGGCGCATTGCCTACGATACGGGCAAGCCCCGAGGGGCCGCCGATCAGGCGCCTCCGGATGGCCGTCTGCCCTGCCCCGAAGAGGGCCCGGGGGGTGTTGCCACCGGAGGCGCTCGCCACTCCGAACGACTGATAGGAAACTGCCGGGCGCGGGCGCCACGGCCAGGTAATGTGGGTGTCGCAGGGAGGGCTTCCGATCGGCCTGACGATTGGAGGATACCACCATGGCACCACCGAGAAGG